>JACCDX010987863.1_pt1 | contig 30127 bp, 21 predicted proteins | sample 7449681 | NCBI WGS metagenome assembly JACCDX01 (sample SAMN15323450, study PRJNA562643) | freshwater metagenome | isolation source: river surface water | place: USA:Blue River Watershed | collected 2017-08-18
CGCCCGCGCCCGGTCGTCCGCCGCCGCCAGCGCCGCCGCCGCCATCGCCGCCGGATCGAGGTAGGGCACGACCGTCGCCCCGCCGAGCTCCGCCAGCTCCTCCACCCCGCCCGAGCCCGCGAAGCCGATCACCGGCCGCCCGAGCGCCGCCGCCTCCAGCATCGCCAACGGAAACGGATCCTCCCGCGACGTGAGGCAAAACACGTCCGCCAGCCCGAGCCACGCCTGCGGTTCGTCGGTCTCGCCGACGAGGTGCACGCTCGTTTCGAGCCCGAGCTTCCGGATGTCCGCCCGCACCATCCGCTCGAAGTCCGGCATCGTCGATCCGCCCACCCAGAGCCCGTGCACCGGCCGCGCCGCGCCGGCCCGCGCCTGCGCCGCCCGCACCGTCTGCAGAAACACATCCGTGCCCTTCCGGTAGTCGATCGTGCCGCAGCCGGCCAGCACCAGCGCGTCCTCCGGCAAACCCCGCGCCGCCCGCGTGCTTCGCGCCGCCCGCTCCTGCCTCCGGGTGTCGATCATTTCGTGCTGCACCTCGATCCGCTCCGCCGGCACGCCGAAACGCGCCGCCAGCCGCTCGCCCACCGCCCGCGCGCACGCCACGAACCGCGTCGTGTGCCGGATCATCTCGGCGATGCGCCGCGCCCCCACCCACTCGAACCCGAGGTCGAGTTCGTGCACATGGGTGATCACCGGCGGCAGCACCCGCCCGAGGCTCGCGACACTGTCGCAGCTGCCGATCGAGTTCGCGTAGATCAGGTCGAAGCCGCGCGGCTCCACCCGGCGTCCGTCGCCCTGCCGCCGCACCGGGGCGAGCGCCGCGAAGTCCGGCTCCAGCACCCCGCTCTTCGCCGCCAGCACCTCGAACTCGATCGTCCCGCGCGCCCGCAGCCACCGCAGAAAATGCAGCAGCATCATCGGCGCGCCGGTCCGCGACATCTCGTGCGTCACAAACAGCACCCGCGGACGCCGCCCCGGGCCGGGCGGGAGCGAATCGCGGACTGTGCCGTCGTGCGCCGTCATGCCGTCGTCCCCGTCAGGCCGCCTCCGCCCGCACGCGCATCCGCGCCAGGCTCGTGCCCCGCGCCCGCGCCAGTTTCTCCGCCTGCCCCAGCAAAATCGCCCCGCGTTTCGGATCGAGCACCGCCAGCCGGTCGCCGATCTCGACCAGGCTCTCGAGAATCACCGCCGCGTCGTTGGTCGCCGCGTCCGCCTTGACCGCGCCCAGCAGCGCCTGCGCCGCTTCGCCCCGCCGCCCCGTCCGCTCCAGCGCCGAAGCCTGTTGCAGCACGCGCCCGCGCTCGAGTCGCGCGCGCCCCAGCCGCTCCCGTTCGCCCCGGATTTCGCGCTCCACCTCCGCCGCCGCCCGCGGCGCCGGAGTCACCAGTGCGGCCAGCGCCTCCGCCATCTCCTCCGGGCTCAGCCGCGCGTCGTGGCCGAGCAGGCTCTCGCCCAGCGCCGTATCCGCCACCGCCGCCGTCGGACTCACGTAGAACCGCGCGAGAAATTCCCGCTCCCGCCGCGTCGTGTCGTCCGAAAGCCATTGCTTCAAACCCTCCGGATTCGCCGCCCAGCTCGCGTCCCGCAGGTAATCCGCCTCCGTCTTCTCCGGCCGGCTGCCGCAGATCGCGACCCTCGCGCCGAACGCCAGCGCATACGCCACGTGGCTGCCCCAGCCGTTGGTGGTGACGGTTTCGAACTGCTCGAACAGCGCCCGCATCCGGCCGAGCGCGTTGAGATCGTTCGGCATCGCGCCGTCGACCATCTCGAAGCCCAGCGCGGAAAACTCCCCGATCCACAGGCCGTTCTTCCGGCAACTCGGATGAATGCAGACGACCACGCGGTCGAAATCCCCCGCGATCGCCGCCACCTGCTCCGCGTAGCGTTCGAACGGCGCCCGGTCGGGAAACGAATCCCCGGCCAGCGTGTGCGTGGGCATCACCAGCAGGCTGCCGCGCTGCCGCGGCGCCCCCGACGGACGCGCGTAGAGGATCGGCGCCCCGATCGCCCGCGCGTGCGTGTAGCCGTGGCGCTGCATGAGTTCCGCCTGCTCGCGCCGCACCGTGAAGACCGGCAGCGCGCGGGCATTCGGCGTGTTGTTCGCCAGCACGTCCGCCGAGAAATCCAGCCACGGCCCCTTGCACCCGTGGTGCCACACGCCGGTCACCGCGTAGCCCGGGGCCAGCACGCGGCCGGCGTAGGCCGCCGCCACGTGCAGCGCGCCGTATTGGTCGCTCCAGCCGTTCGCCATTGCGCCCGCCGTGCGGTAGGGCCGCTGCGGCGGCAGCGCGATCGGCGCGCCCGGTTGCGGTTCTTTTCCGATGATTGTCATGGTCGTCCTTTCAGCGGATCTCCCGCACCACGCAGAACGCCTCGGCCGCCCGCACGCCGACGGCGCTGCCCCAGCGCGCCGCGATCGCGCGCAGCGACTCCGGCGCCCGCGGATGCGGAAACGCCCGCGTCTCGCTCTCGTAGACCTGCATCGCCGCGATCTTCGTCTCCAGCGTCGCCGAGATGTCGAAAAACACCTGCGGCACAAAGTGCGGCGCGAATTGCTGGAACGCCCACTCCGTCGACGACGGGATCTCGTAGGCATAGACGCGCTTCACGCCGCCGCCCGCCATCGGGCGCGTCGCCGTGAGCGTCGCGCGGAAAGTGATCGCGTGGTCCATGTTCAGGTCCCCGCCGTGCTGCGTGAACACCGTCTCCGGCCGCACCCGCGCGATCTCGCGTTCGATTGTCTGCGTGATCTCCAGCAGCGGCACCGTGTCCATCCGTTGGTCCGGAAAGCCGCCGAAATTCACCTCGCGCGCCCCGAGCAGCGCCCCCGCGCGCTGCGCCCGCTCCCGGTGCACCCGCAGCCGGTCCGCGTCGCGCACCGGATCGAAATCCGCCCGCGAGGTCAGGCCGGTCGCGAGGATCAGCACCGACACCGCGGCGCCTTCGGCGGCGAGCCGCGCGACAGTGCCGCCGCAGCCGAGGGCTTCGTCGTCGGGATGGGCGGCTATGACGAGAACGTTCATGCGGAAACGGGGACGCGGTTGAGCAGAATGTCCCGGCTCGCCGGGCCGTGGTTGAAGAGCAGGTCGAGCACGCCCATCGCCGGCTCGAAGCCGGCCGGCACCTGCGTGTAGACCGGGTGTTCGTAATCCTGATACTCCACCGCGATCCCGGCCGCCGCGAACGCCGCCTCGTCGAGGTAGTCGCGGCCCATCTTGCCGGAGAGATACGTCGTCGCCCCCGCCGCGCGGCACAGGTTGAGCACCAGCTCGCTCTTGGTCCCGGCGGTCCCCATCTCGGAGCTGAACCGCAGCGGCGTTTCGATCGCCAGATCCCGCAGGTGCTGCGCCAGCAGCGCCCGCACGAGCGGCATGAATCCGCTCCACGCCTGCGCGTAGATCGCCTCGTAGGCCGGCGCATAGCGCGCGAAGAACGGCGCCCGCGCGTAGTTCATCCGCAGCGTCGCCCAGTGCTTCCGCGCCCAGGGATCGTTGGCGGCGAACTCCAGCGTGTTGATCGCGAGGTCGCCGAACTTCCCCTTCGTCGCGAGCGGCACCGTGAGCCAGGTCGTGCCTTCGCGGGTGCGCACCTTGTTGCGGTTGGTGTAACTGTTCTTCTCGAACTGCACATGATCGAGGACCACGTGCAGGTCCGAACGCGCGATGCGCTCGAAGTAACCGAGCCAGGGCAGGTAGGCGGGCTGGTTGATGGAGACGATCATGGCGAGGTGCGCTCCCGGGAGAGATAGACGGTGAAATCGTGCGGCAGGTAGTCGTGGCGCAGGCGCACCCAGGGCGAGATCTCCCGGCACCACCGCACCGTGTCCGCCGGGTCGGCGTAAAACTCGCCCGGCTCGTGCACCGAGGCCCACGTGCTCAGCGAATTGAACACCACCCCGCGCCGGCAGCGCGCGAACATCGCCGCCACCAGCCGCCGCATCAGCGCCGGCGCCTCCGCCCCGAGCAGGTAAAAAATACCGTTGGCCGAGACGATGTCGTGGGTCGGCTCGGCCGGCTCCTCGAGGATGTTCGCCACCCGCACGTCGACGCCCGGCCGCGCCGTGCGCGCCCGCGCGATCATCGCCGGCGACAGATCCACGCCGCTGTAGCGCACGCCCGGAAACCGCGCGGCCAGAAACTCCGCGTAGTCCGCAAACCCGCAGCCCACGTCGAGCACGCTCGCGTCCGTGTAGTCGGTCGCCTCCGCCAACACGCGGAATTTCCGCTGCTGCGACTCCGCGCGGCCGTAGTCGCAGGCCCGCGGATCGTGCCCGAATTCGGCCACGCGCCCGTCGTAGAAGCGCGCGATCTCCGCGAAGGGCGCGGCGTTCATCGGCGGCCTCCCCTCTCCAGTGCGCGCCGCAGCGCCCGCACCACGCGATTCTGCTCGGCAAACGTCAGCGTCGGATACAACGGCAGCGAGACCAGCCCGCGATACGCCTCCGCGCTCGCCCCGCTTCCCGGCTCCGTCCACGGCTCCACCGGTCGCGCCGCGCCCACGCCGTCCGCGGCCAGTGCCGCCACCGCGTCGCTCGCCGCTCCGGGCACGAGCACCGCATAGCGATACCATACCCGGCCGGCCGGCATCGCCGGCAAACGCAGCCCGCCCCGCGCGGCCAGCGGCGCCAACAGCTCCGCATACCGCGCCGCCAGCGTGTCGCGGGCCGCCAGCATTTCCGGCAGCCGCCGCAGTTGGCAGCGCGCGAGGGCGGCCATCAGTTCGGTCGGCTTGTCGTTGAGCCGGCCCGCCCCCGGCGCCCGGTCCGCATAGTCGCGTTCCTCCCGCAGCCACGCCGCGCATGCCGCGTCGTCCGTCAGAATCACCCCGCCTTCGCCCGCGCCCATCAACTTGGTCGCATGCAGCGAGACGACCGCGAGCCGGCCGAGCCGGCCGAAATCGCCGCGCCCGAAGCCGTGCGAGCAATCCTCGATCACCGGCAGGCCGCCCGCCGCCAGGCCGGGCACGTCCGCTGTGGCCCCGAAGGTATGCACCGCCAACGCCGCCGCGAAATCCCGTCCGCCCGCCCGCGCCGCCCGCAGCGCCGCCGGCGCCATGGTCCAGCCGTCGGCCTCGACTTCGACCGGAACCGGCCGCGCGCCGGCCGCGAGCGTGGCGTTGGCCAACGCCACGCAGGCGTAGGTCGGCACCGCCACCGGCGCCTCGGCCGGAACTCCGAGGGCCCGCAGCGCCAGCCGCAGACCCGCGAGTCCCGAACCCACCGCAACCGCCGCCGCCACGCCCGCGGTCCGGGCAAATTCCTCCTCGAGTTTCGCCGTCTCCGGCCCGACCGCCCAGCGCCCCGACCGCACCACGGCCGCCACCGCGGCCGCCTCCTCCGCGCCGTGCGTCAGCCGGTTGTGCGGCACCGCCGCGGTCTCGATTTCGTTCACCGCGCGACCCAGCCGGTCGCCGGCCAGCGGCCACTCCGCCGTCGCTTCGAGCGCGCCGCGCACGACCAGCAGCCCCGCATCCGCGCAGGCCACCGTCAGCGTGCCCGCGGCCTCGTCCGACGCCAACACCTCGCCGGGCTCGGCGCGCTGCCCGCCGGCCAACGGCACGACACCGCCGGCCTTCCAGATGCGGAGCGTGCCGCCCGCCCACGCCGTGAACGCCCCCGGATACGGTGCCGCGACCGCCCGCACCAGATTCCAGATTTCGTGCGCCGGCTTCGCCCAGTCGATCAACCCGTCCTCCGGCCGCCGCCGCGGAAAGGCGCTGGCCCCGGCCGGCGGCTGGGCGCGGCGCCGGACGCGCTGGCTCTGGAAATCCCGCAGCACCTCGCCGGTCAGATCTTCATAGATCGGATACAGCGTCGCCAGCGCGTCGCCCACGTCCTGCGTCCGGTCGAGCCGGTAGGCGCGCTGCCCGACGATGTCGCCCGTGTCCATCCCCTCGTCCACCACATGCGCCGTCAGGCCAAACTCGGTCTCCCCGCGCAGAATCGCCCAGTTGATCGAGGCGCGCCCGCGATACGCCGGCAGCAGGCTCGGGTGCAGATTGATCGCCCCGTGTTTCGCCAGCGCCACGACGTCGCCCGGCAGCAGGTAGCGGAAGTCCGCAATCCAGAGCAGATCCGGGGCGCAGCGCCGCACGAACTCCGCCAGCTCCGGCGCCTTGCCCGTCGCGCGGACAACCGGCACCCCCAGCGCGCAGGCCTCGGCAAACACCGACTCGTAGCGCACGCCGTCCTCCGGGTCCTCCGGGTGCGCCACCACGCCGACGAGTTCGGCCTGGCGCCGGATGGCCCGCAGCGTGCGGACCCCGACCGTGTGGTTGCCTAGAAACACCACCTTCATGCGACCGCCCGGATTTGTTCGGCCTGGAACGGCTCCCCGCGCCGCACCGCTTCGCGCAACGCTCCGCCCAACAGCCGCTCGACCTGCCCCGGCGGCAATCCCGTCGCCGGCCGCCGGAAGGCGACGTCCGCTTCCGTGAGCACGTGCCCCGCCGGCAGGTCGCGCGCCGCCACGCAGGAAAGCCTGAAAATCTCCCGCGACGTCAGCTCCGCCGCGGCCGGCGCGATCTCCGCGCGGCCCAGCATCGCCTCCGCCTGCCGCACCCGCCGCGCCAGCTCGGCAAACTCCGCCGGATCCGACGAGAACCACTGGTCCGGCCCCGGCAGCGTGCGGTCCGTCGTGAAATGTTTCTCGATCATGCAGGCGCCGAGGCACACCGCCGCGACCGCCGCCTCCCAGCCCGCCGTGTGGTCGCTGAAGCCCGTCGCGCAGCCGAAACGGCGCGCCAACTCCGGCATGCGCCGCAGGTTCACGGCCTCCGGCGGCGTCGGGTAGGCCGAGGTGCAGGCGAGCAGCACGAGTTCCTTCCCGCCCGCGCCGCGAAACGCCGCCACCGCCTCCGCCACTTCCTCCGCCGTCGCCATGCCCGTCGAGAGGATCGTCGGCACGCCCGTCCGGGCCATGTGCCGGATCAGCGGGAGGTGCCCGAGGTAGTCGGACCCGTTTTTCAGGTAGGCGCCGCCGGCACGCACGACCGCATCGACGCCGTCGTTGCCGGTCGGCGTGCTGAAAAAGAGCACACCGGCCGCGTCGCAGGCCCGTTTCAACCGCATCAGATCGGCCTCGCCGAGTTCGCAGCGCTTGAACATCGCGAACTGCGACTCGGTCACCTCCCGCCCCTCGCTGCGGTAGGTGTAGGTCAGCGCGTGGTCGGACAGGAAATCCTCCGTGCGGTAGTTCTGGAACTTCACCGCGTCGGCCCCGGCCGCCTTGGCCGCGCGCACCATGTGCTCGGCGAGGTCCATGTCGCCGTTGTGGTTGATGCCGATCTCGGCGACGAGCAGCGTGCGGGGAAAGTTCATACGCAAACCGGTTGGCGCGTCCGCGCGGGCGACGGCGCAAGCATGGCCTCGACGACCCGCGCCGCCCCCAGCGCGTCGCAGATCGCCGCCGGGACGTTCGCCTCGGGCAACGTCGCCAGCTCCTCCGCCAATTCCCCCGCCAGCCAGGTCTCGATCGGCGCCGCGCGGAAAAACGGCACCGCGGCCAGGGCCGCCAACCCCGCCTGCTGGTCCGGGCCCGTGACGCCGATGATCGCCGGCAAGCGGCTCGCCGCCAGCTCCCAGACCGTCGACCCGCCCGCGGAGATCGCCGCATCGGCCCACGCCATCACCGCGGCGACATTCTCGACCCCGACGCGCACTTCGCACCGGAACGGCAACCGCGCCGCCTGCGCCCGCAGTGCGTCCACCTGCGGATTGGCGCTGCCGGCCAGCACGACGACCTCGTGCGCCGTCCCCGGCGAGCGGGCGAGGTTCTCCAGAATGCGCCCGGTGAAATTCTCGGCATCCGCCCCGCCGAAGGTAACCAAAATCCGCCGCGGCGGGCAGGCCCGCGGGCGGGGCCCCGCGTCGTTCGCGCGGAATTCGCGGCGCAGGAGACTGAAACGCGGCCCGAGCAGCAGCCGCGTCTCCGCCGCGACGCGTCCGCGATAGGCCGACTCCGCCGCGCTCAGGTTCTGGTTGAGCAACAGCTCGGCCGGGTAACGGTCGAGGTGGACCATGTCGTCGAGCACCGCGAGCGGTGTCCCGGCCTCTTGCAGATGCGCCAGGTAATCGGTCGAAAAGTCATAGCCATCCACCACGATCCAGGCCGCACCCTCGACCGCCGCGATCCGGCGGGTCGCCGCGGCGTCGGAACTCGTTCCGCGACGGGCATGGATGCGCACGACGTTCGCCGGCTCGGCGCGCCACCGGGCCGCCAGCGCGGCCGGCAGCTCCGTCGACGCCAGCAACACGTCCCCGCCGGCGTCGCGCCACGCCTGCGCCAACGCGAGGCAGCGCAGCACGTGCCCCGTCCCGATCGTCGGGCCGGCATCGGCGCGCACGAGCAGCAGGCCCGGCGAAAGTGGGTCGGTTCCGGTCATCACGGGACGGCGGGCGCGTAGCGCGACGCGAAGAATTCGGCGAGCACGAGGTCGTCCGGATAGTCGATGTCCACCGACTTCCAGCGCGGCATCTCGTAGGCCTTCATCAGCGGACCCACGAACGAACCGCCGACCGCGCGGAACGCCGGCACGAGCGCCGCATACGTGCTGCCGTTGCCGCACACCAGCGTCGGCAGTTCCTTCGCGCAGCAGTCGGCCACGTCCGGCCACATCGGCTCGATCCGGCCGCCCGCCCCGAGCTTCAAGGCCTGGTGGGCGTAGTGGTCGTAGCGGCAGACGGCCTGGGAGAAATTGCACGCTCCGGGCTCCAGCAGGTCGCACGTCGCGCGGATATCGTCGGCATCGCGCAACACCGCCGGCGCATACAGCACGCAGAGCGCGTCGTAACGACGCCCGGCCGCCGCCTCGCGGTCGAGCAGATCCAGGCACACGTCCGACAACCGCGCCTCGTCGGTCGCCAGCGCCGCGGGGCGGATGTCGACTTCGCCGCCGAACTCGTCCGCGATCGCGGCGATCTCGGCATCCTCCGTCGAGACGACGCAGCGCGCGAAGCAACCGCTGTCGCGCGCGGCATCGATGGTCGAAACAATCGCCGGCCGGCCGCGGAACGGCGCGATGTTCTTCCGCGGAAACCGCTTCGAGCCGCCGCGCGCAGGGATGACACCGAGGATATTCATGACCGGGCGGAGCTCAGACCATGTCCCACGCGAATTGCCGGTCCGCGGGCACGTCGGCCCGGAGCGTGCGGCCGACCAGCAGGTGGGCGAGATCCGGATCGATGCCCGTGCCCGGCCGTTTGCAGATGAGATCGGTGGACTCGATCACTTTGCCCGCGGGCAGATCGCGCGCGGCGGTGAGGCTGACGAAAAACTGGCTGCGCAGGCGCAGGTCCTCGCGCGAAGGCTTCACCGCGGCGGCCCCGCGCTGGCGCTCGGCCCGGCGGACGCGTTTCACCCACTCCTTGAGCTCGGTCGGCTCGACCGCCTTGTTGTGGTGGTGTCCCGCGAAACCGGCGTCGAGCGTCACGCGTTTCTCGATCATGCAGGCGCCGAGGCCGATCGACACGAGGTCGGGCACGTCGTCGCGCGTGTCGGCCGAATAACCCACCGGGCAATTGAAGGTCTCCGCCAGATACGGGATCGTGCGGAGGTTCACCTCCTCGTCGGTCGTGCTGTGCGTGCAATGGAGCAGCACGATGCGGTCGTTGCCCTCGCCGCGGATGACTTCGACCGCGCGGTCGATCTCCGCGAGGTGCGCCGGCCCGAGATCGAGCACGAGCGGCAGGCCCGCCGCGGCCGCTTTCCGGAGCAGCGGCATCGCGCGGATATCCCAGGAGCCGATCTTGATCGCGCACATCCCGAGGCGCCGGGCCAGATCGATGCCGTCGAGGTAGTCGACCGTCGCGAACACCGGCAGATTGCGCGCGCGGCAGCGCTCGCAGATCTCGCGCCACTGCTCCTCGGTGAACCGCAGCTTCTGGAACATCTCGAACATGTTCTCCTGCGCCCGCTGCCCCTGGCCCCAGTCGTAGGAATACTTCACCGAGCGATCGCTCATGAAGGCCTCGGGGTTGATCAGCTGGAACTTGATCGCGTCCACGCCGGCATCGGCGACGGCGTCGATCAGCCGCAGCGTCGTGGCCATGTCGCCGTTGCACGTCGTGCCCGTCTCGGCGACAAGCATGACGCGGTCGTGTTGGACGAGCGGGAAACCCGCGAGGGAGAAGGCGCCGCCGGGGACGGCGGGAGATAGGGAGGCACTCGTTTGCATGGGAGGTCGGACGAAAAGAAGATGCGGTGGATGCGGCGTTCAGGTGGCGACCGCGGCGGGGCAAAGCGCCCGCACCTGGGCGATCACGTGCTCGATGTCGGCGTCGCTCATCGCCGGATACAGCGGCAGGCTGAGCGCCCGCCGATAGTAGTGCTCGGCCACCGGGCACTTGCCCGGGGCGTAGCCGTAGGTGCGCCGATACCACGGCTGGAGGTGGACCGGGATGTAGAGCACCTGCGTGCCCACTCCGGCCGCCCGCAGCTCGCGCATCACCTCGGTCCGCGTGCGGCCGAGCGCGGCGAAATCGAGCTGCACCGTGTAAAGATGCCACGACGTGGTCGCCGCGTCGCCCGCATGCCGCAGTCCCGGCGTGCGCAGCCAATCGAGGCCCGCGAAGGCGGCGTTGTAGCGCGCCACGATTTCCCGCCGCCGCGCGAGAAAGCCGTCGAGCCGCTCCAGCTGGGCAAGTCCGAGCGCGCACTGCAGGTCGGTGATACGGTAGTTGTAGCCGAGCTCCTGCATCTCGTAGGACCACGGCCCGCGCTCCGCCATCACCTCGTCGTCCCCCGCGGTCTCGAACTGCGCGGGATCACGCTCGAGGCCGTGCGAACGCAGGCGCCGCGCCTGCTCGGCCCAGTCGGCGCGGTCGGTGACCAACATGCCGCCCTCGCCGGTGGTCATCGTCTTGACCGGATGAAAGCTGAACACCGTCGCGTCCGCCCACGGGTGCGAGCCGATGGTCCACGCCCGCGTCGTGCCCTTGGCGGCGTGAAACGCTCCGCCCGCCGCGTGGCTCGCGTCCTCGATCACGACCGCGCCGCGATCCCGCGCGATCCCCGAGATCGCGGGCATGTCGCAGGCCTGGCCCGCGTAGTCCACCGCCACGACCGCGCGGGTGTCGCCGCACCAGTCCTCCGCCAGGCGCGCCGGATCGAGCGTGTAGGTCACGGGGTCGATGTCGCAGAAATCCGGGGTCGCGCCGACAAAGGCCGCGGCGTTGGCCGAGGCGACAAAGGTGTTCGGCGAAGTCACGACGCGGTCGCCCCGCCCGAGCCCGGCCACCCGCATCGCCAGGTGCAGCGCCGCGGTCGCGCTGTTGACCGCGACCGCATGCTGCGCGCCCACGCGCTCCGCAAACCGCCGCTCGAACGCCTCCACGGCCGGTCCCTGCGTGAGGAAATCGCCGCGCAACACGGCCGCCACCGCCGCGATGTCGGCTTCGGAAATGGTCTGGCGTCCGTAGGGAATCATGGTTGTCGGGTGTTCATTTCCAGAGGATGCGGTCGCCGCCGGGCCGGTAGGTCGGGCTCTGGATGCAACCGCGGATCATGTCGACGAACGCCGCATACCGGCGCACGTCGAGGGAGCGCAGGAGGGCCGCCGCGTCGGCCCGCCGGTCGAGCGTGGCGAGCGCGGCGATGTGGTGCAGGTGCGCGATCAATTCGCCGCGCACGTCGCCCCGCGCCCGCGAGGTCTCGAGGAGACGCGCGGCGGCCGCGCGGAAAAAGGGCCGTCCCATCGCCTGCGGCGTGACCGCAAAGCGCCGGCGCACCTCGGCCGCCGTGACCGCCCGCGCGAGCCGGAAGACGTAGGTCGCATCCGCGGCCGTCTCGAACTCCAGCACGTCGGCGAGAGCGTGGGTGAACGACGAAATCCAGAAGCACGTATACCAGCCGAAGTCCTGGAAGATCACCGGCGCGCCGAGCCGCGTGCGCGGCAGCAGGAAACTCATCGCATACTGGGTCGACGCCCACGACTTGCACCCGTCGATGAAGAGCGCGCCGAGCGCCGTCTCGTCCGCGAGCAGATCGAGCGCGGTCGAGGCCGCGACGTCGTCGGGCCGGTCGGGCAGCGGCGAGTTGTGCGCGTCGATCAGGCCGTGATACGGATTCGGCCCGTGCAGCGCATGGAAGAGCGCGAGGAAATCGCCTTCGCGGCAAAGCGTGTCGGCGACCGCGCGGCCCAGCACGCCGCGCTCGACCAACGGCGCGACGGTCGCGCGGAGCTGGACCGGATCGTAGTAGCTCGCGAAGCGGTCGAAGGTGTGGAGCCGCACGCCGGCCCCGAGGGCCGGATTGGCCGCCATGCCGAGCGCGATCGCGCGGGTCGTGCCCCCGAGAAACGGCCCGATCTCGACCACGTGGCCCGCGCCGGCCCAGCGGTCGCGGAAATACCGATACAGGAGCCGGCGCTCGGCCGGCGTCGTCTCGGACGGGATCTGGTCGATCAGGGCCAGCGCCTCCGGCGGGATCGGTTGCGCCGCGGCGGTCGCGGCCGCGCCTGCGACCGGTTCCGCGTCTGTGAGGGCGGGGCTCATGGTGATCGTCGCGCGGCTCCGGTCAGGCGACCGCGGTCAAGGGCGCCGGCCGCACCGGGCGGACGGCGGGCGGCGTGAAACCGCTGACTTCGTTCACCATCGCGCGCAGTTCGTCGACGGAGAGGAAGTGCTCGTTGGAACCGCTGTTGTAGCCGAAGCCCGCCGGCACGGGCGTCGCCTTGAAGCGCTGGCAGTAAGCCTTGAGCGTGAACTTTCCGCCGTTCGGCAGGATCGCGTAGTAGCGCCCGAGGTCGACGGTGTTGTAGCTGTCGCTCGGCGTGATCATCTCCTCGTGGACCTTCTCCCCGGGCCGCGCGCCGACGATGCGGTGCTCGCAATCCGGGCCGATCGCCTCGGCCACGTCGCCGATGCGGTAGGACGGGATCTTCGGCACGAGGATCTCGCCGCCCCAGGCGTGGTTCAACGCCCACAGCACCATCTCGACCCCTTCCTGCAGGCTGATCGTGAAACGCGTCATGGCGGGGTCGGTGATCGGCAGCACGCCGGTCTTCCGCTTCTCCAGGAAAAACGGGATGACCGAACCGCGGCTGCCCATCACGTTTCCGTAGCGGACGATGCTCAGCCGGATGTCGCGGCCGCCGCGGATGTTGTTCGCGGCGACGAAGAGCTTGTCGGAACAGAGCTTGGTGGCGCCGTAGAGGTTGATCGGCGCGGCCGCCTTGTCGGTCGAGAGCGCGACGACGCGGCGCACGCCGGCGTCGAGGCAGGCGTCGATGAGGTTCTGCGCGCCGAGGACGTTGGTCTTGATGCACTCGAAGGGATTGTATTCCGCCGTCGGCACCTGCTTGAGCGCGGCGGCGTGGACGACGACATCGATGCCCTCGAGCGCGCGCTGCACGCGGGCGGCGTCGCGGATGTCGCCGATGAAGTAGCGGATCGCCGGGTGCTCCGACGGCGGAAACTGCTGCGCCATCTCGAACTGCTTCAGTTCGTCGCGGGAGAAGATCACGAGCCGGCGCAGATTCGGGTAGCGCTCGAGCACCGTTTTCACGAAGGCCTTGCCGAAGGAACCCGTGCCTCCGGTCACGAGGATGCTGGCGGTCTCGAGGGAAAAGGGCGTGGCGGGGGCGTTGGACATGGTGTGAAAGGAAGGGGGTTCAGGGGGCGCAGTCGGCGGCGGCCGGCTGCGGCTCGGCGAGCGCCCGGTCGATCAGGCCGACGGTGCGCTCGATCATGAGGGCTTCGCGGAACATCGCTTCGGCGCGGACCCGGCCGGCCTCGCCCACGCGGGCGCGGAGCGCGGGATCGGCCGCCCAGGCGAGCAACGTGCGCACCAGCGCGTCGACCAGCTCGGCGCGTCCGGTCGCGGGTGCGGGCAGCAGGCAGCCGGTGTCGCCGAGTTCCTCGGGGATGCCGCTGACCGCGGTCGCGGCGACCGGCAGGCGCTTCGCCATGGCCTCCATGATCGCGAGCGGCATGCCTTCGAGTTCGGAGGGCAGCACGAAAATATCCGCCGCATCATACCACTCCGCCACGTCCCAGCGGTGGCCCAGCAGATGGACCCGGCCGCCCAGCCCCGCCGCGGCGACCGCCCGCTCGAGTTCCTCGCGCAGTTCGCCTTCCCCGCACCAAGCGTAGTGCAAAGTCGCGCCGGCCGGCGTCGCGGCCAGCCGCTGCGCGGCCGCGAGCAAATAGGGATAGCCCTTCGCCGCGGCGAGCCGCGCGGTGGTGAGACACAGCACGGCGTTCTCCGGCAGGCCGAGTTCGGCGCGCAACCGCGCCCGCACCGCCGCGTCGCGCGGCGCGAAGAACACCCCGGGCCGGCCGTAGTGGATCACCTGTCCGGCCTCCACCCCGAGGCCGAAGCGCTGGCGGAGCAAATCCAGATTCTCGTGCGAAACCGCCACGACCGCGCGCGCCTGCGTGTAATGGCGCGCGAGCTGCGCCAGGCGGTCCTTGAAGCGCTCGGCCAGATACGCCCCGACAAATCCCACCACGACCACATAGGGCAAACCGGCGGCGAGCGCCGCTTCCCGCGCCGCGAGATTGGACAGCGGGCAACAGTCGCTGAACACCACGAGATCGGGCCGGGCGGCCTCGAGCAGACGCGCCGCCGTCGCGACATCCGTCAGGCTGCGCGCAAACTCGCGCTTGGTATCGTAGGCAATCCAATGGTGCTCGACGCCCAGTTCGCGCTGCCGCTGCACGAGCGGGCTCTCGCAGCGCGTCTGCGCGCCCAGCACCGTGTAGCCGGCGGCGACGAGGCCTTCGATCAGGCTGTGATTGTATTGGGCGACCCCGCCGTGCTGGGGATCGTCCGAATAGACCAGCACGCGTTTCGCCGGCGCGCCCGCCGCGACAAAGCCCGGCAGGTCCGCGCCGCGTCGCTCCACCGCCGCGCACCGCGCGTCGCCGGGCGCGAGGAGCCGGAGCATCTTGACCGCGTCGTTGAGCAGTTCGACGTGCCGGCTCGAGAGCGCCAGGTCCGCGAGCAGCAGCCAGCCGTCGACCGACTGCCCGTCGATCCGCAGGCACGCTTCGAGCGCCTGCACCGCTTCCTCCCGGCGCCCGGCGCCGAGCAACGCCGCCGCGGCGCCGTGCCACAGGGACGCGTCCGGTTCGGACCGCTCGATCGCGCCGAGAAAATACACCAGCGCCGCGTCCGGCCGCCCCGCGGCGAGCAGCACTTCGCCGCGCGTCCGCCGGCTTTCGACCGAGGCGACCTCGGCCGCGACGAGCGGCGCGCGCTCGCGGCGAAACGCCTCGCGTCCCACGCGGGCCAGTTCGTCGTGCGCCTGCTCCAGCAGCGCGCCGAAGCCATCGCTCGCCGCCAGCGTATCCAGAAACACCGGCGACCGCTCCATGCCGGCGCTGATCCGGCGGCGCAGGTCGTGGCGGCGCGCGGCATCGGTCGCGAGCGCGACCGCCAGATCGTGATACGACCGTCCGTCGGCCACCGCCAGTTCGCCGATTTCCAGCGCGCGCAGCAGGGCCGCGCCCATCCGCGAGCGGAACGTCGCGCCTTCCCACGCGATCACGGGCGTGCCGTTTTCCAGCGGATCGACGAGGGAGTTCACCCCGCCGAAGGGAAAGGTATCCAGGTAAATGTCGCCCAGCGCGAGCAGCGCCTTCACGTCGGAGCGCGTGGGGAATTTCTCCGTCGAGACCACGAGCCGCTCGGCCGCCACGCCGTGCGCGGCGAGCTCCGCGTCGAACTCGGCGCGGAAACGCCGGATCGGATAGCGCGAGGACCAGTTCGGGTTGAACGGGTGCAACAGCAGCCGCGAGCCGGGCACCGCCGCCAGCAGCCGCGCCCACGCCGCGCGCATCTCCGGGATGACTTTGAAATAGTTGGCCGCCGAGACGAAGAGCACCGCGTCGTCGGGAATGCCCCAGTCCGCGCGCGTCCAGGCCTTCGTCGGCGGCTGCGCGTCGACCGCGTAGTCGAAGGCGTGCGCCGGCCCGCGGACCAGTCCGAGCCGCTCCGAGAAATGCGCCGGCGCCTCCGGCGCCTCGGTCGCGGTGCCGGAAACGTAGAGATCGATCTCGCGCAGGCCCGTCGTGGTGCAGGACGAGTTGTTCACCACCTGGAGCGGCGCCACGCGGTGCAGGGCGAGTTGCGTGACCTCGTTGATCACCGCGGTGACGTTCGTCCCGAAGACCGCGACATCGAGGTCCGCCTCGCGCAGCATCTCCACCTGCGCCGCCAACGCCGCCGGAAACACATGCACCGCCGCGACGGCGACGCGCGCATGGCGCTCGAGCTCGCTGTCGCCGAAACGGTGCGCGAAGAGGTGCACCTCGAAGCGCGCCGGATCGAGCCGCTCGAACGCGGGCAACGTCGTGTAAGTCTCCGTCTGCGAGCCGAAGTGGCGGTTGATGAAGCCGACGCGCAGCGGCCGGCCGGCGCGCGGGCGTGCCGGCATCTCCGGCTGGCGCCCGATCCGCAGGGCCGCGTGCAGCAGCCGCCCGCGCAGCTCGTAGTGCCGGCGCAAGGACCCGGTCGCGAAATAGAGCGGGATGCAGTTGGCGGCCGCGAGGTAGCCGCCCAGCAGCACGCCGAAATCCGGATCGGGCTTCGGGCCCGCCCCGAGCGCCGCGAGTTCCTCGAGGCGACGCAGGTGGTGGGCCGCAAAGGCCTCCGCATCGCCGACCGCGACGAACCCCTGCACCGGCCGGAAAACGTAGCGCGCGAACTCGCCCCGCAGCCACGCCGGCACCTCTTTCAGCGCGGGCGCTCCCGGCCAGCGCCACGCCGGCACCAGCAGCATCGCCGCCATCAGTCCCGCGCCGCCCTTCGCGCGCAGCGCATCCGCCGCGGCCAAGACCTCCGCGGTGACCGGCAAATCCATCGCGCCCGACTCGGTCCACAAGCGCAGCCAGTCCGCGACCACCGCCAAACGCGCGGTCCGCGCCGCCGGGGACGTTTCCGCCACGGCGGCCGCCTGTTCCCGCCGCAGCGCGTCGAGCGCGGCCCGCACCGTTTCGTCACCGGGTTGCTCGGCATAGCTCGCGAGGCGGGCACGGAGCGCCGCCGTCAAAGCGGCGAGGTCGGTGCCATCGGCGGCATCGGCGAGCGGAAGTGTCATGCGGGTTTGTTCGCATCACATGTGCCAGCGCGGCGCAGTGCTCGCCCAAGTCGCTGTCCCCATGACGTATAAAAAACTCGGGAGGCCGCCGACTCCCGCTTTGCCGGGGACCGGGAAAAAATTTCCCCGTGCCCGTTTTCCCTGCTCCGGCTCCGCGATTCAGGCCGCCCGCGCCGTCTGTCGGGCACACCACCGCGCCCAAACGGACCGCAGCGCACCCGCAAAGCGCTGCGCCTGGCCGGCATGATCGCACAGCACGCTCGCCGCCACCTGCGCGCGCAATCCGGCGCGGACCGCGGCCAGCTGCGCGCGATCCGACGCCAGCCGCACCGCCGTCGACACATAATCCGCGTCGGTCGCGACCGACCACTCCGGGTGCCCGACGGCCCGCAACAGGCTTGCGCCGACCCGCGCGGCATGGCGGTCGCCGTAACGCGAGACCACCGGCACGCCCATCCACAGCGCCTCGCACGTCGTCGTCGTGCCGTGATACGGCGTGGTATCGAGCGCGATGTCCACGCGGCCATACAGCGCCAGGTGCGAGCGCGTGTCGTCCGTGCGCCCGAGCAGGTCGACGCGGCCGACCGGCACCCCCGCCGCGCCCAGCCGCGCCTCCAGCCGCGCCCGGCCGTCGGCCTCGTCGAGTCCGGAACTCTTGCAGAGCAACCGCGCGTCCGGGACGGCGCCGAGCACGCCGGCCCAGAGCCGCAGCGTGCGGTCGGTGACTTTGCTGAGGTTGTTGAAACAACCGAACACCACGCCCCCGCCGCCGGCAGCCGGTCCCGGCGACACGTCCGGCGCATCCGCCGGCGCCGCGTAGGTCCAGGCGCAGTCCGAGAAACGGATCAGTTCCTCGGTGCAAAACCGGTCCGCCTCCCCGGCCGGATCCGCCGCGTCGTCGCTGAAGCGATAATCCATCGCCGGCACCCCGGTCGTATCCGGATAGCCGAGATAGGTGATCTGCACCGGCGCGAGTCGCCGCGCGAACAGCGGCAGCCGGTTCGTCATGCCCGTGTGGCCGGCCAGGTCGACGAGCACATCCGGTGCATCCGCCCGAATCGCCGCTTCCACGTCGGCGGCGCTCACGCCGATGAAATTGCGCCACACGCTCGCCAGCGAGCGCAGCCGCGCCGAGACCGCATCCTCGCGGAAATGGTCGTGATAGAGCACGAGGTCGAACGCCGTCCGGTCGAGGTGCCGCAGCAGCGGCTCCAGAAAGTAGGCGCAGGAGTGCGCCCGCAGGTCGGGGGAAAAGATCGCCACGCGCAGCCGCCGCGCCGGATCGGGTGCGTTCGGCCAGCTCCGCGGCACCTCGGCGCCGACCGCCTGGCCGTAGGCCCGGTGCTCCGCCAGCAGCGTCTCGCGCGGGACGTCCTCCAGATTCTGCAACGCGAACAGCCGGTAGCTGCGGGCCTCGTGGTGCTGCGGCTTCAGTTTCAGGAAGTCGCCGTAGGCCGCGACCGCTTCGCGCATGCGGTGCGCCTTGTGCAGGGCCTGCGCCCGGCCGTAGCGCGCCATCGCGTAGTCCGGGTCGGCCGCCAGCGCCCGGTCGTGGCAGCGGAGCGCGTCCGCCTCGCGGCCGAGCAGGTTCAGCGTCAGTCCGAAGTTATACCAGCCCACCGCGTAGTCCGGTTTCAGTTTCACCGCCGTCTCGTGGCAACCCACCGCCTCCGCCAGGCGATCCTGCAGCTTGAGGCAGTAGGCGAGGTTGTCCCACGCCTCCGGCAGGTCGGCCTTCGCCGCGACGGCGTGCCGCAGGAGCTGCTCCGCCTCCGGGAGGCGCCGGAGCGCGATCAACGCCAGCCCGTGGCGCATCGCGCACACCGCGTGCTGCGGGTTCAGCCGGTGCGCCCGGCCGAGCCAGTCCGCCGCCTCGGCCATGCGCCCGAGCTGGTAGGCGGCGAGGCCGGAGAGATGCAGCGCGTCGAAGTTCTTCGGCGCCCCGGCGCGGGCCTGCCGGTAGTGCAGTTCCGCCTCAGGCAGTCGCCCCGCCCGGTGATGCGCCAACCCGGCCTGCAGCAGCGATTGCAGTTTCTGCGGTGACATTCGTCGCCGCTGCATCGGCGCGAAATCTCCCCGACTTGAGTGCGATCACGCTCAAGCCCCGCGCCCACGCGCCGATGTCTTGCACGAGCCCGCCCCGTCGTTTCGCCGGAGGCGCCCGTTCCACCTTTTCCCGCACCGGTCTCCTTCTTCTACATGCTCACCCTGCCCACCGCGCCCGCCACGCGGGCGACGCCCTGCAATGAAACGGAAATCAAACGCCGGATCGACGCGTGCCCCAAGCTCGCCTCGCTGCAGAGCATCAATCGCGCGCTCAGCGCCCTGGTGAGTTCCGAGCAGAGCCTCAGCTCCCAGATCGCCGAGGTCATCCGCCGCGATCCCTCGCTCTCCGCGCGCCTGCTGCGCATGGTCAACTCCGTCTACTTCGGCCTCTCGACCCGGGTGAACAACATCGAGGAGGCCGTGTTCTTCCTCGGCCTGCGCCAGATCCGCGAACTCTCGATGGCCACGCCCGTCATCGAGGAACTCGAGCAGCTCCAGCAGAGCACCGCCAACAGCCTGCCGTGGAAGGAACTTTGGACGCACAGCATCGCCACCGCGATTCTCACCCGCGAGATCCTCGCCTCCACCCCGCTCCACATCGACGACGACACCGACTACCTCGTCGGCCTCCTGCACAACGTCGGCAAGGTCGTCATGGCCTACTCGTTTCCCGACGAACTCCGCACCGCCATGGCCACGCCGGTGGCGACGCCCGCCGAATTCTGCCAGCTCGAGCGCAAACTGATCGGCTGGGACCACGGCCAGATCGGCGCCCACTACATCGCGCGCCACCAGCTCTCCGAGGAGATCGTCTTCGCCGTCCAGTATCACAACGACCCCGACCGCGCCCCGCGCCACCGCCTCTTCGCCGCCGCGGTGCAGATCGCCGACCACCTGGTGCGCCACTCCGGCATCTCCGGCGGTTTCGAAACGGTCGGCCCCGTCGAGGCCGACGGCTGGCTCGAACTGCCCGGCTGGAAAATCCTCTACGGCGCCGACGGCCCCGAATCCATGCTCGCCCGCGCCTCGCTGGCCAACTCGCTCCAGCGCCTGCCCTCCATGCTGCAGGGCCTCCTGTAACTCTTCCGCCCCGGGTCGGCTCAAGCCCGCGCCCGCGCGTCCGATACTTTCCACCATGTCCGTCGTCATCAGCGAACCGGTCGCCGGCCACGCCTCCCGCGCCCCGGCCGACCACTGGCTCGGCGCCTGGGAAACCAGCGCCGACTCGGCGTATTGTCGCGATCTCAACGGCCGCATCCTCGCCGCCAACCTCTCCTTCGCCCGCAAATTCGGCCGCTCCACCGCCAAGCTCGCGGATGCCCGCGTCGCCGATTTCGTGCACGCCGACGACGCCGCCTCGCTCGCCCACCTGAGCCCCGACCTCGTCCGCCCGCCCCACCGCGCCGTCGTCGAGCAGCGCTGGCTCACCCCGCAGGGCGTGCGCTGGTTCTCCTGGGAGGAGACCGCGATGTGCGACGACGCCGGCGTCATCCTCGCCGTGCGCGCCGTCGGCCGCGACATCACCCGCCAGCGTCTCGCCGAGGAGCAGTTTTACCGCCTCTCCCGCGCCGTCGAGCAGTCCCCCGTCTCCATCGTCATCACCGATCTCGACGGCCGCGCCCAATACGTGAACGCCAAGTTCATCGAGAACAGCGGCCACACGCTCGAGGATATCCTCGACCGCAACCTCGAGGTGCTCCGCGAGGGCCACACCGACGCCGCCTCCTTCGAGAACCTCTGGGCGACCGTGCGCTCCGGCGGCGAATGGCGCGGCGAACTCTCCTCGACCCGCGGCGACGGCAGCATCGTCTGGGAGTCCGTGAAGGTCTCCTGCCTGCGCAGCCCCACCGGCGAGATCACCAACTACCTCTGCCTGCGCGAGGAAGTCACCGAGCGCAAGAAACTGGAGCACGAGCTGCGGCAGGCCCAGAAGATGGAAAGCCTCGGCACGCTCGCCGGCGGCATCGCCCACGATTTCAACAACCTGCTCGCGATCATCAACGGCTACTCCGAGTTCTGCCAGCAGAGCCCCCAGGATTCCGCCGTGCTGCAGAAGGGCCTGCGCGAGATCCACCGCGCCGCCCAGCGCGCCAGCGGTCTCGTCCGCCAGATCCTCACCTTCAGCCGCAAGACCGAGGTCCGTTTCTCCCCGGTCGACCTGAACCAGCTCGCCCGCGACCTCGTCACCCTGCTCGCCGAGACCTTCCCGCGCACCGTCACGATCCACCTCGATCTGCTGGACCGCCTGCCCGCGCTGCTCGCCGACCAGAACCAGGTGCAGCAGATCGTGCTCAACCTCTGCGTCAACGCCCGCGACGCCATGCCCTCCGGCGGGAGCATCAACCTCACCACCCGCGTGCACGACGGCGCCTCGTTGCGCCGGCTCGGCGCCCTCGCCGACCGCAACTACGCCTGTCTCGCTGTGGCGGATACCGGCACCGGCATGAGCCCCGAGGTGCGCCAGCGCATCTTCGAACCGTTCTTCACCACCAAGCAGGGCAACCAGGGCACCGGCCTCGGCCTCGCCGTCGTCTACGGCATCGTCGTCGCGCACCAGGGGTTCATCGACGTCGACAGCACCCCGGGCGTCGGCAGCACCTTCTACGTCTACCTGCCGCTCGCGGAGAAAGTCGCCGTCGTGCCCGCCGCGATCCCGAACAACGAGTTCCCCGGCGGCTCGGAAAGCATTCTCATCGTCGACGACGAGGAATCCCTCCGGAAACTCCTCTGCACCGCGCTCTCCCACAAAGGCTACCGCACCGCCACCGCGGCCTCCGGCATCGAGGCGATCGAACTCATCGGCGACACCTCGAAGCGCTTCGACGCCGTGCTCCTCGACGTCAACATGCCCGGCGCCAGCGGCGTCGACGTGCTCAAGGTCATCCGCCTCTGCCGCCCCGGCACGCCCGTCATCGTCATCAGCGGCCACCTCACGAGCGCCACGCGCGGCGAGTTCGAACAACTCGGCCAGCGCGTCTTCCTGCAGAAACCCTACAAGCTCGACGACCTCGGCCGTCACCTGCGGGTCCTGCTCGACAATCCCGCCTGAGCGGCCCGCGCCCCCCGCCCGGCCGGCGCGCCCCAGGGTCGAGCGCCGGGTCCGTGTCCGGCCGCACCCCACGCCGCGCCCCAGCCGGCTTCCACGTGTCGCGTGTCGCGCGACCGCCCTCCCGACGTCCCGGCGGACACTCCCCGGCCGCCGGTGGGTAATTCCCCCGTGCAAATTTGTTTCAGAAGGACGGCCGCCGCTCCGATAGGACCTTTGGGCAGAATCACGACTATCCACCACCATGGACCGTCTCGAACTCAATGAATCAAAGCGACCAGCCGCCTATGCCGGCGCGCGTGCGCAGGGCACTCCGGTGCCTTTCGCTCGTGCTCCTGCCGGCCTTGGCTCCGGAAGGAGTCCATGCGCTGCCACGCCCGCGTGCGCCCCGAACGCACTCGCACTGGCAGCCGGCGGAACCGATCCCTTACCTGCGCGCCACCGGCGCGCCGCCGTTGCGGTTTCAGGAAGCCGCTCCGCCGCCCGACCTCGCGTCGCGGCCCCCCGGAGCAGCCCCCCCCGTGCCCGCATTGACGCTGACCGAATCGACCGTGGCCCTCGAAAACGCCGCGGCCGTGGCCGCTCTCTCCCCGCCGGGCACCGCGCCCGCCGCAGCGAGCGAGCCCGCGGCCGTGTCGGACGGAGCCACCCGACCCGCGTCGGCTTCACCGCCGGCAAAGTCCCCGCCGCCGATCTTGCCGGACGATGTCCGCCCGACCGTGCGCCCGGAAGACTTCCTGCCGTTCTTCCAGATTCCAGGTTCCTCGCGCCGGCCCGCTGACGTCACCGTCATCGCGCCGACCAACGTGGCCAGCCCGGCTCCCACCGCTCCGGCGATCCCGCCGAGCTCCGCCACCTACACGCAATCGCCCCGATGATCCGTCCCCGTCGCCGTCCCGTCCTCCGCCGCTCCACCCTGGTCGCGCTCGCCCTCCTCGGGCCCGCGCGCATCTGGGCGGCCGCGGCGCCGGAGAAGGAGCATGCTCCCGCTCCGGGGAAACCCGCGACCGCGGACCACGGGGCCCCGGTGCCCCCGCCGGCCGCCGCCGACTCCGTGCAACCGGAGAAGGCGGCGCCGGCGGCCGCATTGGAATCGCCCCGTCCCGCGGCCCCCGCCGCCAAAGCCGCGCCGGCCTCCGCCCGCAAGGGCAAGGTCAAGGTCAACACCGAGGAACTCGCCGGCCTGATCGCCCTCGGCCAGAAACTCACCGACCGGAAGGACTACGACTCCGCCGAGATCGCGTTTCGCCAGGTGCTCGATACGCCCGGCGCGCCCGACGAATCCCTCACGACCGCGTTGCTCGCGCTCGCGAAGATGTATCGCCGCCAAGGCGCCCAGACGAAGGCCGCCGCCATCTACGAAAAATTCCTGAAGGACTACACCGGCGATCCGCGCACCCCCGACGCCCTGCTCGAACTCGGCCGCACCCTGCGCGCCCTCGGCGTCCACAAACTCGCCATCGCCCGCTTCTACAGCGTGATCAACTCCACGCTGAAAGTCCCCGGCGAAGGTTTCGACCACTACCAGATGCTCGCGCGCACCGCCCAGTTCGAGATCGCCGAGACCTATTTCCTCGCCGGCGATTTCGCCGAGGCGACCAAGTTCTACTCGCGACTCCGGCTGCTCGACCTCGCGCCCGTCGACCGCGCCCGCGCGCACTTCAAGGCCGGCTACGCCATGCGTCTCCAGGGCAACCTCGAGGGCGCCGTGACCAATCTCCGCGGCTTCATCGACCAGTGGCCCGACGACGAAAACGTGCCCGAGGCCCGCTACCTCCTCGCCATCTCGCTGCGCGAGCTGAAGCGCCCGCAGGAAGCCTTCGCCGCCACGCTCGAACTGCTGCGCGCCGAGAAGTCCCGCGTCGGCACCGACCCCAAACGCTGGGCCTACTGGCAGCGCCGCACCGGCAACCAGCTCGCCAACGATTTCTTCGAGACCGGCGACACGCTCAACGCCAGCACCCTCTACTCCAATCTCCTCGAACTCGCCCCCGAGCCCGCCTGGCGCCTGCCCCTCACCTACCAGCTCGCCCTCTGCTACGACCGCCTCGGCGACGGCGAGAAAGCCCGCGCCGCCTACCGCACCGTGATCGAGGGCGCCGGCAAGGACCCCGCCGCCGATGCCGCCGAACTCGCCCGCATGGCCGCCTGGCGCATCGAGCACCTCGGCTGGCGCGACGCGACCGACCGGAAAATCTCATCGCTCTACGATCCCGGCCTCGGCAAGACTGCGACTCCCGCCGCCGCTCCGGCCGCCACTCCCTCCCCGACCGCCCCGAACGCCGCCGCCACGCCATGACCCAGCGCGAAACCTTCCAGGAGCACCAGCAGCTCTGCGACGAGATCCACCAGTGCGTGCTCGAGGAAAACCGCTTTCTCCGCACCCAGCAGCGCGCCCCCGACGCCCCGTTGCTCGAGCGCAAGCGCACCCTGTTGCAGCGGCTCGACGAGATCCTCGCCGCCCTGCGCGCCCTCCCCTCCGCCTCGGCCCGCGATCCCGTCGCCCGCGAACAGCTCGAGAAGACCCGCGCCCGCATTCTCCAGATCCTCCAGCTCGACAAGGAAAACGAGCAGCTCCTTCTCCGCTGCAGCCTCAACAGCACCCGCCCCGCCGGAGTTCCCGCCGGCGCCCCGACCGCATCGGTCGCGATGCTTCAGCGCATCTACTCGCGTTGTTCGTAGCCCCGGGTAGGCGGGCCCGTCCCCGCGCCCGCAGTCCGCATTCGCCGCCCGGCGCCACCGCTCGCCCCGCCGCCCTGTAGCGGCGCCGGTGCACCCCGGCCCGGCCCGCGCGCGACCTCACTTCCGCTTTGCATTTTGCCCCGGGCTGGCCGAATTGGCGCCCCGCATGTCCCATTACGAATTTCCCCGCCGCTTCCGCGCCCTCTACGACCGCGCCGTGCGCCTCTACGCCGACGGCCGCCGCGGCCCCGAGACCTATTTCGAGGGCGAGGACCTCGCCTGGATCGCCGCCAACGGCCTCGTGCCGCAGAACTTCTACGACTACGCCGAGGATCACCTCGGCTACGCCGGCGAGCCCGGCCCGGAGCAGGCGCTCGCGATCGAACTTGTCCGCCGCGACTACTTCCTCAACGCCCAGCGCGGCCAGCGCTCCGCCGTCGTCCTCGACGACACGAAGATGCCCGCCAAGACCGACGCCGTGCGCGGCATCGCGTGGCTCCCCCGCCTGGTGCCGAAGGCCCTCGCGAAACTCCGCGGCGAGCTGCCGCCGTCCCTGATGTATTGCTGCGGCGGAGACCGTCGTTTCTTCCGCGAGCACGGTATTTTGCCCGCCGAGTTTCTCACGCTCGTCTGGCGTCACGAAGCCGCCCTCGGGCCGGTCGTCGATTGGGTGGCCCAGCGCAGCGCCGCGACCAAGGGCGCCTGAGCCGGCGCAAAAAAAAGGCATCCGGCCGGCGCCGGATGCCTCGGTGCGACTCGCGGTCGGCGCCGCGCTTACTTGAAGCGGTAGTCGACGCGCACGGTGAAGCTGCGGCCGCGCGGGTCCGCGATGCGCGGCTCCCAGCTGCTGCCGGCACCGGAGTTGGTGTCGTAGGTCGCCGAGAACGGCGGATCCTCGTCGAACACGTTCTTGATGCCGGCGACGACGGTCATGTTTTTGATGCCGCGGTAGGTCGCGCTGAGACCGTAGATGCTGTAGGGCTTCACCCGCGCCTGCCAGTCGCGCGGACGCACGCTGCCGTTGGCGACGCCGGGCAGCACCGCGTCGAGGTAGCTGTTGCGGTAGAGATTGTTCACGAGGAACGACCAGTTGCCGCGCCGGTAGCCGAGGCTCGCGGTGTGTTTCCACTTGAGGCCGATGTCGCTCGAGCGGGTGAAGGTGTTGATCTCGCTCAGGCTCCACGGCGCGGTCGGGAGGAGCTTCGACTTCTTGTTGAGCAGGTAGGACAGGTCGAAGCCGGCGCTGACCTTGCCCTTGCCGACGGTCATGTCGCCCTTCACGCCGACCTCGACGCCCTTGGTGGTCGTCGCGCCGGCGTTCACCCAGCGGGTGTCGATGCGCTGGATCGTGCCGTCGGCCCGGCGCTGGAAGCGGTCCTGGAAGATGGCGTAGTTCTGCAGGAGCTGCGTGGTGCCGAAGCTCTGGATCGTGCCGGTGCGGTTGACCTGCCACCAGTCGACGTTGGCGCTGATGTTCTTCAGCGGCTGGGTGACGAAGCCGGCGGAATACATCTTGGCGTCCTCGGGCTGGAGGTCGCTCTTGCCGCCGAAGAGCGTCGTGGCGGTGTTGGGCTGGATGAGCTGGCCGGTGCCCGGATCGATGAGGCCGGTCGCCGCGAGCGGGCTTTCGGTCACCGGATCGAACATCTGCTTGAACGTCGGCACGCGGAAACCGGTGCTGTAGGCGGAGCGCACGAGGAACTTGTCGCTCGGCGCCCAGCGCAGCGTGAACTTCGGGTTCTTGCTGCTGCCGAAGCCGGTGTATTGGTCGATGCGGCCCGCGGCGTTGAAATCGAGCCCGCGGAGGAGCGGAATCTGGAGTTCGACGAAGGCGGCCTTGATCGTGCGCTTGAGCGTGCCCGCGGTCGCGAGGCTGTTGTCGAACGGCGCGTTGAAGATCAGGGAGTCGGACGAGTTGAGGTTCGCGCGCTGGTCGCCGTTGAAGAGGAAGGTCTCCTCGCGCCAGTCGAGCCCCACCGCGCCCTGCACCGTGCCGGCCGGCAGCCGGAAGAGCGGGCCGGTCGCCGCGGCGTCGAAGTTGTCGGTGCGGTAGGTGCCGCCGTAGAGCTGCACGCCGTCGGCGCGCGTGCGGTTGATCGCCTCCATCGCCGCCGGCGTCTGCGTGTAGGAGAAGATGTCGACGACCCCCGTGTTGATCAGGTTCACGAAGGGCACCGTGTAGACGTAGCCGCTGCTGAGGACGGACTTGCCCTTGCTCTGCGCGCGGGACGCGCCCACGCGGTAGTCCCACTGCGACAGCACGCCGAGCGGCCCTTCGAGGCCCGCCATCGTGCGGAAGGTGTCGGTCGTCGTGGTGAACGCGCGGTTGCCGAGCGGCAGCGAGCGCCAGCGGAAGGCGAGCGGCGCGCCGCGGTTGGCCGCGAGCGCGGGGAAGTAGCCGACCAGCGTGTTGAAGACCGTGTTGTAGCTGGCCCCGGTGGACGGGTAGGCCATGTTGAAGAGCGGATTCGGCACGGTGGTCCGGCCGTCGAGCGCGACGACGGTCGCGCCCGTGCCGCTCGACCACTGGTTGGGCGAGAAGCTCTTGTTCGACTCGGAACGGCCGAAGACGCCCTCGAGAATCAGCCGGTGCTGGTCGGCGAGCTTGAACGTGCCCCGGGTCACGAGGTTCGTGTTCTTGACCGGCTGCTGGATGACGGCCGCGCGGCCGGTGTCCCAGGCCGCGCCGTATTTCGAGGCGGGCGAGGCCCAGAGCACTTCGTCGTAGGGGCCCATGCCGTCGAGGCCGGCGTAGCCGGGGCCGTTGGGCAGGTCGACGTGGTTGATGCCGTTGACGCGCAACGCCGGGTTCTGCGGGTCGACGGGACCGGTGCTGCGGCCCGTGTTGTCGAGGTTGTCGCGGCTGAGCCCGGTGTAGAGCGTCGTGATCGCGAAGAGCGTCGCGACCGGCGTGCCGCGCGTGTCGGGCGAGAGGCCGCGGTTGACCTGGAAGGTGTTCACGAAGTCGCGCTGGTCGCCGCGCAGGACCTTGTGGTCGGAAAACGCGAACGACGTCATGATGTTGAAACCGTCGCGCTGCACGTTGCCGAAGCCGGCCACGAAGCTGTAGCGGTAGATGTTGCCGCCGCCGCGGTCCGTGGCGTCCACCGCCGCGCTGGCGGACGCGCCCTCGTAGTTGTTCTTGAGGATGAAATTGATCACGCCGCCGACGGCATCGGTGCCGTAGATGGCCGAGGCGCCGTCCTTCAGGACCTCCACGCGCTCGATCGCCGCGAAGGGAATCGAGTTCAGGTCGACCACGCCGCCGTTGAGACCGTGCGACGAGACGCGGCGGCCGTTGAGCAGCACGAGCGTCGCGCCGGCGCCCTGCATGCGGAGGTTGGCCGAGGTGGCGCCGTTGTTGCCGCGCTGCTGGCCGGCGACGACGTCGGCGTTGGACGCGAGATTGTCGAGGCCGTTGCCGTTGATGTTCAGCTCCATCAGCATCTGCTCGGCGCTGACGATGCCGCGCTCCTCGAGCTCGATCGGCGTGATGACGGTGACGGGCAGCGCGCCCTCGGTGTCGACCCGCTTGATGAGCGAGCCGGTGACGAGGAAGCGGTCCAGTTTCACGGATTCTTCCGGCTTGGTGGTCTGGGCGGCGGACGCCGGCGCGACTTGCTGCGCGAGCGCGGCGGGCAACGTGCCCGCGGCGGCGAGGATACAGCTCGCCGCGATCCGTAGATTACGGTTGTTCATAGGTGTGTGGTGCGGCTTTCGCTGCGGACTGGAGGGGCCGCGGCCAGGGCAAAAGCCGTGCGTCAGGTGATTTTAGGCCCGGTGAAGACGCAAGGAGAATGCCAAATCAGGCGGGGCAAACCCGGGTCGTCGCCGCCGCCGCGCGGCGGCTACGGCAACTCCGCCTGCAACCGCATCGCCGGGAGAAAGCCGGGCACCTCGCGCAACACCTCGCGGATCACGCGCCCCGCGGAGTCCTTGTCGCCGGCCGCGAGAAATTCCCGCGCCACCGCGGTCGCGCGCTCCGCGCGGCTGTGATCGCTGTTCAGGTAGCGCTTCGTCGCGCTGATCAACCCCGGCACGTCGCCGGACTTTTGCCGGGCACGCATCAACTCGAGGAGGTCCGCGTCGTCGGTCCCCGTCACCGCCGCCGCCTTTCGTTCCGGCGGAGCTGCGCCGGCCGCCGGCGCCCATTCCTGCAACGATCGTTGCGCGGCCGCGAAGGTCGGCGAACGGCGCGTGATCTCCCTGGCCAACGTCACGGCCGCCGCCCGGTCGCCCGCGGTGAAAAACTCGCCCGCCAGATCCAGCAGGCGCGAGGAGCGGGCCTCGTCCCCGTTGAGAAACAATCGCGCCGCCACGGACAGGGCCGGCACATCGGCCCGGGCCTGCGCGATCCGCACCTGCGCGAGCCGCAGCGCCGGATCCTGACGCTCGAGCCAAGCGGGCGCGGGCCGGAGGCTCAGCGCCTGCTGGATATGGCGCGCGGCGTCGTCCCAGGCACGGGCTGCCACCAGATCCTCGAGCCGCTGCGCGAAGGCGCGCTCCGCCGGCGCCGCGCGGGACTCGGCCGTCGGCGGCAGGGCCGTCGCGCGCGCCATGCGCAGCAGGCCCGCCTCCTTCGCCAGTTTTTCCAACCACGGACTCCGGGGAAAATGCCGCTGCGCCGCCGTCACGATGTCGTGCGCAGCCCCGGGTTGCTCCAGCCGCAACATCACCTCGGCGGACGTGCGGTAAATCCGGGCCGGCCACGCGCCCGACCGGATCCACTCGACGAGCGGCCCCACGTTGCCGTCCGACGGCAGGGTCGCCGCATCGACCAGGCGCCGGACCCACGCCAGCCAGGCGCCGGCGTTCGGGTCCGGCTTGGCGCCCGCGAGGTCGCGCTCCGCGACCGCAATGAGGCGCTCCGCCTCCGCCCACTCGCCGCGGCGGATGCGGAGCTCGATCAGCAGCGTGCGGAAGCGGCCGGGCGGATAGCCGCGCTCGTTCGCGGCGGCGTGGCAGCGCTCCAGCAGCTCCAGCTGCCCCGTCTCCGCGAGTGGATTCGCCGCGAGCAGCAAATTTTCCGGCGAACCGCCGAAGCGAAAGAGATAGTCGCCGAGCGCGGCGGCCGCCGCCTCGGCCCGACCCGCCAGCGCCAGCTGCACGATTCCGTAGACGAGCGGCGCCGGGTCGCCCGGCGACATCGCGCGGAGGCGCGCCAGCGCCGCCTGCATCGCGTCGATGTTGCCGGCCTCGCGGAGCGCGCGCACCTGGAGCCGCACCGCCGTGCGCTCCGTCGCGCCCGGCTGCTCCCGCCACGCCTCGAGCAACCGCAATGCGTCCGTGGTCCGGCCCAAGGCGAGCAACGAC
>JACCDX011142985.1_pt1 | contig 30125 bp, 60 predicted proteins | sample 7449681 | NCBI WGS metagenome assembly JACCDX01 (sample SAMN15323450, study PRJNA562643) | freshwater metagenome | isolation source: river surface water | place: USA:Blue River Watershed | collected 2017-08-18
ATGTGTTATTGATAGATTATCCATTGAACACGAAGAATTACCAATTAAAGATACATTATATCAAGAATTGATTAGTATTGCACACGATTTGAATAGTGGTAGTTTAATGAAAAAAATCGAAATAAATTTGGTAGATTAAAATAAATTACTTATCTTTGTTAAAACAATAAGACTATGAGAAGTTTAGCAGAATTAAAACAAGCAGTAGCAGAAAATAAGCAATTGGTTTGGAATGACCCCGACCCAATCAAAGGAAACGATTATACTATCAACTTTATTGAAGACATTGATGAGGAATTTGATGATGACGATTTTAGTATGTATCCTATACTAATCCAATACAATGATTTTGGTAGTGAAGCACAAGTTTATTTACACGAAATTATTTTGAAAAAAGATTAAAATAAATTTGGTAGATTGAAATAAATTACTTATCTTTGTTAAACAAATCAATTAAATAAAATAAATTATGGGACAGTATTACAAAGCAGTTTTTTTAGCTGAAAACAAAAAACCAATCGCAAGTGTATCATCTTACGACTTTGGTAGTGGTGCAAAACTTATGGAACACTCTTGGGCGAAGAACCCTTTTGTGAGATTTGTTGAAAGGCAATTAATGGTTGCACCTCAAAAATTGGTTTGGGCTGGCGACTATGCAGACCACGAAGACCCAACAACAATTACGGAACGTGAAATCAAATTGTTGGCTGATGAAGAAAGCGAGTATTGGAATGCTGAAAAATTAAGAAAAGAGGGGGTTAATTTATATAGTTTGGCTGATACTATCGGTAAACTTATACACGATGAACGTGTTGAAAATAAATACGAACACGATTACAAAGGGGTTGCACCTTTGACGGCAAAGTATTTGGTGAACCACGACAAAAAACAATTTGTCGATAAATCAAAAACACCAAAAGACGGTGACGGTTGGCAAATACACGCTTTACCATTATTGACTTGCGAGGGCAACGGACGAGGTGGTGGTGATTTTAGAGGTGATAGTCCATTGGTTGGTTTGTGGGCGAGAGATAAAATTAGTGTTGTAACGAGAAAAAGCGACATACCGAAAGGGTTTGAAGAATTAAAATTTGATTTAAAAGAATAAGTTGTTTGTTTGTTTGTTTGATTGGAAAGTAGGGGTTAGAAATAATCCCTATTTTTTTAACAAATTATTTGGTAGATTAAAATATTATTCTTATATTTGATATATGGAAAATTTAGATAAAATAACTGAAACAATAGGTGGTTATCCAATAATAGATTTAAGATATAACAAACGAGATAATTTATTGGTTGGTAGGGTGCAAGACCCAGTGTGTGGTAGACCCGATTTGCATAATGGATTTGTAGTTGTTGTGTGGCGAATCAATGGTAAAGTAGAACCACGTTATGGTAAAGGTAGAACAGATTTAGAAATAGATGTAAAATTATTAAGATGAAAATTATTCAATTTATATACAAAGATAATATAATAGCACAACAAAGTGCTGATATGTATTTAAACCAAATTGATGAAGTGAAATGGTTATTGGCTGATGCTTACAAATGTTATCCCGATGAAATAGAAACGAGGTATACAACATTTGAACTTAATCCAAAATTATCTAACTACGATGCAACACCAATTGGAATCGTTTGTTTTAATAGTGGGTATCCACAAGAAGTAAAAGGAATCTTTTGTGGTATAGACGAAAAGAGTGATGAATTTATTGATGCAATGTTAGGAAAAAATGTTGAAAGATTTATCGAAAAAAACTTGCATTTTAAATTTTAAATATTTATATTTGTAGTGTAATCAATTAAAACAAACATTATGCAAAAGAAAACAATCATCAAAAGAATCAAAAGTATCATTGAGAACTATGGAACTTTTAACATTGGAGAAGTTGAGGGTGCTGACGGAATTTGTGTAAACGAAATGGGAAACCTTGTTGCGTTGGCTGAATACTTTAATGGTACAACTGTTGAGGTAAATGTATTTGACCCGAATAGTTTTAGTAGTGACCCTATTGATGACTATGAGTTAACTTACGAAGAGTTATCAAAAGAAATACTTGAAGAAATATTGTTTGTTGCAGAACTATACGAAACAGACCAAGAAAAAACTATAAAAAGATGTGCAAGTTAACTTGCATATTCAAAAAATAATCCTTACATTTGTATTTATAAACTATGGATATAATATTATTAAAACAAGATAGTGCTGAATGGAACACAATGTGGGAAACATTGGCAAATCACCCAATCAACGAGGGATTGAGTGAACCAAGAGTTGCTTACAATGAGGGTGAACAATGGCAGTATATGGGAAGTTACAGACAAGGTGATAAATTAATACACGACTTTAGACATCGTAATCACCCTAAAACACAAGATGTATATAAGGTTACATTTAATGGAAACCCAGTAGAAGCAGAACAAATAAATAAAACAATAAAAGTAAAATGATAAAAAAAGAACACTTAAACATTATTCAAAAGAATAGCAAATATAGAATTGCTATGCGACAATCATTTCTAATATTCTTTAATCGTTGGGTTGAATTGACGTGGAGAGAAGAAGACAATGTGGATAGACCCATTGAATTTCTTTCTTATGATGAAGCCATTGAGTTTGTAGATACAGTTTCTCAATAGTCTGAATAGACACTTTTGTGTACACGCCCCGTGGCGTGGGGGCGTGGCGAGGGCGAGAGCCGAGAGGTGAATAAAAAGTTTGAAAAAAGTTTAAGATTTATTTGGAAGTTTGAAATAAATTTTGTACATTTGTAATAAGAAATTAATAAAGATATTTTTAGTAGGCATATGGTGTAGTGGATTAAGTTTCCGAGCATTGACTAAAAATAATATATGGTTAAGTGGCTGAGTGGCAAGGTATAGACACTGCATGGGAAGACTATCACATAGGTTCGAGTCCTATCTTAACCACAAATTGTTTGTTTGTTTGTTTGTTTGATTGACGCAATAGGCTATCCGTAATGGGTAGCCTTTTGTATTATATATAAATAAAGAAAGAAAGAAAGAAAGAAAGGGACTATTTAAGTCCCACCATTTGTTTTAATTCTTTTTTAATCTCTTTTGCTTTGTCACCTCGCCAAGACCCAGCATTGGATAAAAAGTATAATACTATTGTTTTACCATTATCCATACCATATTTGTCGGTGACATTATTTAAACATAGCATTACGTCTAAATAAGGTTTTGCAGCATAGTTGATTTTTGTTCCCCAATCTTTTTTAATCTCGATTGCAATTGTAGATAAATTTCTCATATTATATAGTATTTGTTTGTGAGGACAAATATAATAAATGTTTTTCAATATACCAAATAAAATAAGCAATAAAAAAAAAATAAAAAAAAGTTGCTAAAAATTTGGATATTAAAAAAAGTTGTCTATCTTTGTATCCAACAAACAAACACAAATAATATGGAAACTTTAAATTTAGAACAAATTGTAATTGAGAACCAAGCGAAGTCTAACGAAGAAATTGCTTTAGAGTATAATGTAAGCAAATATGCTGTATCGGCAAAAAGAACGTGGTTAATCCGTAAAGGAACTATACAAGGTGACTTTAAACCAAAAGCACCAAAGAAAGAACGCAAAGATAGTATTTTAAGTAAATTAAACAAATTAAATAAAAAAGTTGAAACACTTATTGCTACAAATACTTATACAAACGCAGACGGAGTTGAGAAAGAAAATAAACGTGACAAAATGGCTACAATGATAAATGATAGTGGGGTTGTTGGAACTATATTGACTATGCCACATATTGCTTGTCGTATCGAAAAAAAGATACTTGCTTTGAATAGTTGTTTTGATTTTATAGGGGTTGAGAAGAATGTAGAAACATACAAAGGTATGTCACGAACTATTAAAAAAGAAGGCTTACCAATCGTCCCTTATAAAGGAAATATGAGTGACAAACTTTATGGTGCTATGAGAGAAACTTATGCACATTTGATTTTAGATTATTGTGGGTTTTTATCAACACATAATTTAGAAATACAATATGCTTTACAAAATAAACTTGTCCCTATCAACGGAACTATACATATTACTTTTGCAAAAAATTTAAGACAAAGTGGTGGTGTCCACGATATTGTAAAAGGGTTGACTAAAACAAAAGTAACAAACGGAAACACAGATTTACGTTGCGAAAGTGAAGTTGCAATAAGAAGTTTTTTTGACAAAGTTTGTGGTTTTGACTATGAATTAGTTGAAATAGATTATTACAATGATACCAAAACAAAAATGTGTTTGGTGCAAATAAAAAGAATTGCATAAAAAAAATTAAAAATAATCCATATTATCTTTGGTAGTATGGATTATTATTCTTACATTTGTTAAACAATCAAACACAAAGAAACTATGAACGCAAAAGTAGAACAAATTTTAAGAAAACAAGCATACGATTTTGCTATACAAATCGGCAAGTCAGAAGCACAAGCAGAAGCAGATAACTCAATTAACAATATAAATAAGATGATTGAGAAGCAGAAAAATGAAGTTTGGGTGGATATTACCACTGGCGAAAAACATATACCTAAAAACCCTTATTAAAGGGTTTTTTTTATTTATATTATTTTTTTTTATATGGGTAGGTCGGAGTCTACTCTCTCAAGATTTCTCTCGACCCGTTTCGCTCTCGCATCAACAAAACAAAGATAGAAATAATAAACGACAATTCCAAATAAAATAGTAAAATAAATAATAAAAAAACCTGGATAAAAATTTGGTAGATTAGAATATTATACTTATATTTGTTAAACAATTAAAACATAAACACAATGGACAAATCAACAATTAGCAAAAAGTTTTTAGCAGTAAGTGGAAACGAAAAAGTATCTCACTTAAAAGTTGAATTATATTATACCAAAGGTGGACCAAACTACGCTACGGGTGGTATGGAAGCACGAGGGATAAAATTATCAGTTAGCCCAGTAAATAGAGAAGAGCGTGAAAATGGTGTTGTAATAGAAAGTTATGTTGCTTTTAGTGGGTTTAAAAAACACTTAAAAGATATGGCAAGGTTTAATCAAAAAGCGTGTGATAGTTTTGTATTATCTGAAACGGAAGAAAAACAAATGATTGAAGTAGTTTTGAATCATAACGATTTAAAATTAATTTAAAAATAATTACAAAAAGATTTGGATAATAGAAATATTATCCTTATCTTTGTTTCACAAACAAATAAAATAAAACAATATGAAAATTACTCAGTACAATTGGAGTTGGTGGTTTGTAATCACTTTGTTAGTAATACTTATCGGAATGATGGTTGGTATGGTTGCTAAAAGCGAACAAGAACAATTAGTATCAAGTGTGTTAATGATTGTTGGGTCTATATCTATGATACCTTGTCTATATGTTGGTTGTAAACCAACTGAAAATTAATTTAAAATAAATTTGGAATTGTCAAATAAAAGTATTATCTTTACAGAAACAAATAAAAACAAATATTATGAAATTAGCAAACAAAATTGAAGTAGTGGTAGCATTTGGATTAATCACTTTAATGATTGGAGTTGTAATCTATAACTCAATCGTTTACGGAACTTACTCATCACCTTGGTAAAAATAATTACAAAAAGATTTGGATAATTGAAATATTATCCTTATCTTTGTTTCACAAATAAACAATAAACACTATGAAAGTTTTTAAAAACCCTTTAAATAGAAAAGAATTTGTTAACCAATATGGTGAAACAATGACTATGGTAATGTCAGCAGATGCAAATATGTGGGTACATCACAATGATTGTAATGAAGATTTTGAAAAGTTAAGTATCTTTACTATTAACTTTATTTTAAACGCAGAAGAGTTAGTTGCTATTACTGAATTTGTAAAAGAATGTGAAAATATTTTAAAAAAAATGGTTGAAAATTTGGAATATCCAAAATAAAATATTATCTTTACATCGTTAAACAAATAAAACAAAACACTATGAAAAAATTAATCTTACCTTTACAAATTATCACAATCGTTGGAATGATTATATCTATGATTGTTATGTTTACAATAAACTCAAATGATGGGATTATCAAATCAATAACTACTTTTATTGGGTTTGGTTGTGTTGGTGTAGTTGCAATTATTATAGAAGAAAAATTAAAAAAACTTACCAATTAATTTGGTAGTTTCAAATAAAAGTATTATCTTTACATAAACAAATAAAATAAAACACAATGGGATATACAACTGATTTTAGTGGTCGTTTTGAGTTAAACAAACAATTAACACCAAAAATGGCTCAATACCTTAAACTATTTAATGAAACACGCAGAATGCAAAGAACTACTGATGAAGTGTTTGGAGTGCAAGGTGAGTTTTTTGTTTTTGGTGGTGGAGATTTTGGACAAAACCACGAACCTAATATAATAGACTTTAATACACCACCAAGCACACAGCCAGGTTTGTGGTGTCAATGGACACCAAGCGATGACAATATGGGTATCGAATGGGACGGAGGAGAAAAATTTTACCATTATAGTGATTGGTTGGTTTATCTTATACACAAAGTGTTAGCACCAAACGGCTATGTTTTGAATGGAGTTGTAACTTGGCAAGGCGAAGAAATTGGTGATGTAGGGGAAATTATTGTTGAAAATAACCGAGTGTTTGAACAACCTTGGAAAATAAACCGAGAAGAAGTTACACCACAAACAGCAACAAAGTATGACTACCATAAAGGGCAAATTACAGACTATATGCGAACTGATATAGTTTTGATTTTAGAGGGTAATGATAATGTATTAGAAAACAAGGTTGTAGGATTGTTAGAAAATAATTAAAAATAACCACCAATTTATTTGGTGGTTTCATAAAAAAGTATTATATTTGTATTGTAATCAAAAACAAACAAAATGAAAGCAATAGAAATTATAGAGAAATTTGAAAGAGTAATGGATAAAATATCAATGCCAATAGTTTGTGTATGTGGTGGGTATTTAATCATAAGAGTATTAGTATCGTTTGTGTTTAATGTTTAGTGTAAGTGTTTGTTTTGTGTGAAAGAGGGAGTTGTGTCCCTCTTTTTTTTTATTGGTAGTGGTTAGTAATGTATGGGCGTGTCGGAGTCTACTCTCTCGCTCTCGCAACCCGTCCCTATCGACAATACAAATATAAGAATTCTTTTTTAATCTACCAAAATTATTTCAACTTTTTTATTTTTTTTTTTGAATGTAGACAATTGTCCGTTGTGGGAACAAAATTGAATGCTTATCTTTGTTGTATAAATTTAAAACAAAACAATATGAAAAAATTAGATTACTACGAGATTTACGATGAATCAACAAATAAGATTTTGTTTATTAAAGCGTATAGTGATGAACAAGCAATAGATATATCTGAAACTATTGATTTTAATGATTATGAAAATTTAGCAATAGTTGATGTTTTAGATGATATTGAAAATTATTTTGAATAAAAATAAAAATGCTAACTTTAGTATGTTGTGGGGGTGAAATATAGTCCTTATCTTTGTCGTATAAATTTAAAACAATATAATATGAAAAAGAAAATCACAATTTATGAAGTTTATGATGTAGAAGAAAGCTATCCATTTAAAAAATGTAGTTTAAGCAAAGGCACACTAAAAGAAGTTGTTGATGACTTTAAAAGCTGGCTTGATGAACACTTAGAAAATGATGATTTTGAAGATGAAGAAGAATTTTTTAATGACTACCCCGAAGTTAAATTGTTTATTGATAATACAAAAGAATGGATTGATGTAAATGGGGTTTGCAATAGTGAAATTTATATGGGTTGGAAACTTAATTTGATTTATCAAAAATAATTTTTGCTAATTAAAAATAAAATAACTATATTTGTAAAACAATAAACTATGAACCAATCATTAATCAATAGAGTAATAGAACAAATAAAAACTGATTTAGCTTATGGCGAATTAGAAGCTGTTGAAGAACTATTATCTTTTATCCCAAAAGAAAATCTTGTCGGCTTTTTACCCGAAGAAGAATGGGAACAATACGAGAATGATTATCAATGCCAAAATTGTGGTGGTGGGTTTATACGTGATGAAATGGTATTTGGTGATGATGTAGATTTATGTAAAGATTGTGCAAAATAAATTTGGAAATTAAAAATTAATCATTATCTTTGTCAAACAATTAAAAACAATATACTATGTCAAGCAAAAGTTTTAACCACGATTTAGACCAATTAGAAACAAACGTATCTAATTATTTTAGTGAACTAATATCAAACATTGATGAGGTTGTAATCTTTGATGAGGTTGATTTAGAAGATGATACACCTGATGATTATTTAGAAATGCGTAACGATATTACTGGGAACGTGTTTGATGTCCATCCGTTAAAAGTAACCAAAGAGGGAATTTTGGTAGTTGAAGCTGATGGGAGTTTTACAAGACACTTGATACGTTTGCACGATTTAGCAAGCATACAAGATAAAATAAACTTGATAGAACTTATTGAAAATAAATTATAAATAATTTAAAAAAAGATAAGGATAAGTCAAAACTTATCCTTATCTTTGTTCAAACAAAACAATATAAACTATGAGTAGAATAATAGTAGAGTACAACCCACCACTATCAGTGCGAGTACAAAAAGTAATCAGAAATGAAGTGTCAGCAAGTATGGTATCAAATGACGAAACAAGTTGTCAATACGATATTAGTATGGTAGCACAAAAGCTGGACGAAGTGTTTGAACAAGGTATGGAAGATTTTGATATTGAACAAGATTTGACCTTAATCAATAAACTAATTGATGAGGGAGTGCATTATGTAGAATTTTAAAAATAATCCACCAAAAATTTGGTGGTTTCAAATTAAATTATTATATTTGTAATGTAATCAATAAAAACAAACATTATGAACAGAGAAGATTTTAACCAAAGACTAAAAGCAGAGATTGAAAGACAAATGCGATTAAGATTAGCTATCGCAAATTTAACAATCATTGCTGAAAAAACACAAAAGAAAGCATTTGAAGTTATATCAAACGAAAGATTTGAAATGACAGTATCAACAAATTAAAAAATAACCACCAATAAATTTGGTGGTTTCATTTCTTTTTATTATCTTTGACCCGTCAATGAGAAATCAAGACGGGTCGCTAACAAAGTGAGAGAGTAGACTCCAACCTACCTTTTATTTTTTTATCCAACCATATGGACACATTTGTGTACATCCATAACGAGAAAAGCCCTTATACAAGGGCTTCTAATAAATCTTCAGCTTTATGTCTTTTTATCTTTTCGATAAACTCTTCCTCAATTCCATTGGCGATATAAATATCTCTAATAGCACCCAGCACTTGTAAATGACTTGCTCGTTTAGGTAAACCTACCATTTCTTTAAAAGCCACTCTAAAGTTTTTGGCTACTCGTGTCAATTCCATATTATGTTTAATAACCAAAATTTGATTAGTTAAAAACATTGATAATTGTAGTTTGTTCATAGTGTTTGTTTTTTATTGTTTGACAAATATAAGGATTAAGTTTGAAACCACCAAAAATTTGGTGGTTTATTTTTAAACTATATCAATTAAATTTCCATCCCACTTAACGCCATTCAAAAACCATTCACCATTTTTTTGTATTATAGATACATTTGGTAAACCATTTAGACGTTCTTTGGTCGTAGCAGTTTTATAACCACAATTAGTAATTGATAAAGTCCTTTCGGGGTCATTGTATAAGTAAGCGATAGGATTTTTAAATAATTTTAAAATAGTTACATTTGGCAATACCTCAACAGTTGTATTACTACTTTTAAAAGTTTCAGCGTTTAAAAACTTTTCGATTGCATTTTCAGTAATTGTTCTCATAGTGTTTGTTTTTAGTGTTTGTGAGTACAAATATAAAAATTATTTTCATATAAACAAAAAAAATATTTTAATTTATTTTACAAAAAAATTTGGATATGTCGTAAACAATTACGATATTTGTATCGTCAATGGCTAACAACCGAGACGGGTCACTCAAACCGAGTGAGAGAGTAGACTCCAACCTACATATAAAAAAAAAAATAACATATAAAAAAAATGAGTGCTATAAGCACTCATTATAAACTTCTAATATACCCATTATTTCGATTCTAACATCTACATCATCAAAATCCCTACCCTCAATAAAATTATTTTCAAGTTGTTTAATAGCTTCTAATTTAACAACTTCGTAGGCTTTTTTATATGCCTCGCTTTTAGGGTTAAAGTTGTTTAAAATTGCTAAATTGCAATCTAAATCAACTGATAATTTGCCGTTTTTAATTTTTGAGTAAATGTTCATAGTTTTAGTGTTTGTTTGTGTTTGCAAAGATATAACTAATTTTCATATAAACAAAAAAATATTTTAATTTAGAATGATTATAAATAATAAATTATTTTTAGTTGAATGTTTTTGGTATTGTTTTTTTTACTATATTTGTACTCACAAACATAATAAATTAAACGCTATGAACTCAACTGACAGAAAAATAGAAAGGATTAAACAAATTAATGATTTTATCCTTAACCAACCACTAACCAAGTTAGAACTTGAAAAATACAAAAAACAATTAGACAGTCTAAAAAAAGAATTTACTAAATATCAAAAAAAATACTATCAATTAGATTTACCACTTGCATTATTGTAAAATAATTTTTATATTTGTACTCAGAAACATTTAAAAACTCAAACACTATGAAAGCTAAAACTAAAATCACAAAAGACGATATGTTAAAAATCGAAAGAACTGTAAGACGTGAAATCGAAATCGAATTTAATTTAAGGGTTAATTACAATAAAGTAGAGAAAAGCCAAAAAGCCTATAACCGACAAAAAAACAAAAAAATATCAAACTTTTATTAAAAAAGTTTGGTATTTCAATTTATTTTTATTAATTTTACATCGTTGATTTAAACAAGTCGCTTGTAAGGGCGAGAGAGTAGACTCCGACCTACAATAAACTTTACAATTAACACAATAAAAAAAATCCATAGGGATATCCCTATGGACACATTTGTGTACACGAAAGAAAGAGCCTAAAGGCTCTTGCAAATCGGTCCGAGTCCGATTTCGATGCTATTCGCATCAGTTAGTGGACGACCACAACGTAGGCAACACCCAGTGTGCATTACGTTAACCTTTTCGTCCAAAAGGTCAAACTTGCCTTCCTCAACCTTAGCCAACACCCAAGATATAGCGATGGCAGATGGGGTTGACACAACTTGCCCCTTGCTAAAAATCTTACCATTAAAATAAGACCCTAAACGTGTCCATTGTTGGTAGCCTGTTTCTACCTTGATATGCGTGTACCACTTGCCATTAAATTTAGAGCGAGAGATGGCATAGGTATAGTCCTTGCCTGACGCAAGGGATTTAATGGTAAAATCAGCACCATTGTTGTTTTTTTCAGCCTTGATAACCATTTCAAGTGCAGTAGCAGAGATAACGTGTGTGTTCATAGTGTAGTGTTTTTAGTGTTTGATTGAAAATAAAAAAAAAGAACTAATGTTATAACGAGTACAAAGATAAACATAATTTTGATATTTGCAAAAAAAATAATTTAATTTTTTTAATCAAAGTTATTAACATTAATTTGTTTATAACTTTTAAAACTTTTTGTAATTTGTATTAATATTTTTTGTATCTTTGCAAATTTTTTTTGTTCGTGTATGTTCGTGTTGGAGTCTACACTTTTGCCCGATTAGGCAACCTGTCAACGACAGTACAAATATAAAAAATTAATTCCGAATAAAAAAATAAAGTTATTAACAATTTATTGTTGAAAAACTTTTTTTAAAATAATTCACTTTTTTTTTGTGGTTATCAAAAAAAGTATTACATTTGTACTCAACAAACAAATAAACACTAAAAATTATGAAAACTGTAAACGTAACAACAAAAGAATTAACTTTTATTTTATTATCTATGCCTAAATCAATAGGCAGTATTGCAAGTATTTTACAATGTACTACGCCTGACACGTTAAAAAAAGATAGAGATAATAAAACGCCTTTTACAAGCGAATTGAGAAAGGTTACAAAGTTAAATGTACTTTTATCAACCGAATACGAGAAAGGTGTGTTAAACCAACTAAAACGAGAAAACAAGGCAGAAAGCGAATATATCAAAGGCGAAAACAAAATGCCTATTGAATTTGATAAATCAAATAACGAGTATTGTGGTTTTTTTAAAGGTGAAGCAGTTATACAATATAGACCATTTGAACAAAGTAACCCAAAAGTTAAATTTGTTTTAAACGGAAAAATAACTGAAAAAGAAAAATTGCCAAACGTATTACCAATAAAAAACAAAGCTACAAATCAAGGAACTGAAAAGGAAATTTTATGGAGAAAGTTATATGTAGCAAATATCCGTAAAATAAAATTAAACGGAGTAATTTATAAAAATATCGAATGTAAATTATAAAGAAAGCCCGAAAGGGCTTTTTTTTATACCTATTTTTTTTATTTAGAATAAATCTAAATTGTAAAAATTTAACATAAAAAATTTGGAAATATCGAAAACTCATTAGAGCCGTTTTAAACCACTTTTATATAGATATGGATATTAGATATTGCTTTAAAAAGATAATTAAGCAGAGGGGAGCCCTGGCTACCAGGACCCCCCTCGTACCCCTCCCTCCGTTACCCCCCCATATATACCCCCCCGTATGCCCGTGTATATGAGGCATGATGATTCACGCAAAATTTTTTTGGGAAATTTTTAGGGTCTATATTAAGGCACCCCCTTTTTCAAAAAATTTTTTTCCAGAATTTTTCAGATAAAAAAAGAGACCCCCCTATTTTCAAAAAAAAATTTTTGGAAATTTTTCAGATAAAAAAAAGAGACCCCCCCTATTTTCAAAAAAAAATTTTTGGGAATTTTTTCATTATATTTATATGTAAATAAACTATTATGAAAATTTTTGAAATTTATAACGAATTAATTTTAGAGGGTACTATAAAATTACCTAAAGAGGTTACTGATAAGTTTAAACCTTTGTTTGACGAAATTAAAAATAATTTAGAAAAAGCGGTTAAATTTGCTAGTAAAAATTATAGGAATCCTTATATTTTATATAAAGATTATTTTAAGTTTAAGGGTTTAAATAATAATGATATTAATATTTCTATTGGTTTATATAATGATGATAAGGATAAAGCTTCGGCTAGGATGAATGCTAATGATGGTATTTTTATAATAAACATGGCTAAATTTGATAAAGATGATTATGATGAATTTAGTGACACTTTTTATCATGAATTAGTTCATTCTAGTGACCCATTAGTTCAAAAAACTGATGTTTATAATAAGTATTATGAGAAAAGGGGGAGTGAGCCTATGGGTAGTGGTAGTGAGTATGAAAAAAGTTATGAGAAATATAGGAAATCACAACATGAGTATGTTGCTTTTTTATCACCGTTTGTTGAAAAGGTTAGGGGTTTAATTGGTAATGATGATAAGAAGTTAGAATGGATTATTTGGATAATTAGCAATATATCAAGATTTGATTCACCTGAAGATTTATATAGTGCGACTCATCAATATATTGAGAATATGAAAGAGATTGGTTTATTTTCTGATGAGCAGAAATATTGGGTTTTTTTATATAAGGTATATCATTTAGTAAAGCCATGGACAAATAAACCACAATTATATAAAAAGTTTTTAAAAGATTTATATAATGGAGTTAAAAATAAATAAGATATTATAGATATGACGAACAAAGATTTAATAACACAATATGTAGATACTGGACTACCTATACCTAGGTATCAGTTTAATAAATTATCATCTAATGATAAGAAAACTTATTTAAGGAAGATGGAAATGGCTATTAAACATAATATAGGTAATATCAAATATTATTATGGTGAATACCCAGAATGGATTCAGTTGATGGTAGTTAAAGAATACCCTTCATTTATAAAAAGTATAATAGATAAAGGGATTACTATAAGTGAAAAAGTTCAATTAGCTGCTATTGCTTCAATTCATCATGAAAGTGAGTATTATATAATAAGAGATATAATAAATAAAGGGGTTAAACCAAGTGAGGAAGTTCAGTTAGCTGCTATTGCTTCAATTAGTCATGAAAGTGGGTATCGTATAATAATAGATATAATAAGAGATATAATAAATAAAGGGGTTAAACCAAGTGAGGAAGTTCAGTTGGCGGCAGTTAACAAAAATGGTTTTGCAATAGCATATATTAAAAATCCAAGTGAAGAAGTTCAATTAGCGGCAGTTAAAAATGATGGTACAGCAATACAATATATTGAAAACCCAACTGAAGAAGTTCAATTAGCAGCAGTTAGAAATGATGCTGAAGCAATGGAGTTAATAAAAAATCCAAGTGAAAAAGTTCAGTTAGCAGCAGTTAAAGAAAGTAGTTATGCAATTAAATTAATACAAAATCCAAGTGAGGAAGTTCAATTAGCTGCTGTTAACAAAAATGGTCAAGCAATAGCATATATTAAAAATCCGAGTGAAGAGGTTCAATTGGCGGCAGTTAAAAATAATGGTCAAGCAATACAAAATATACAATGGAAAAATATCTATCCAAGTGAGCGAGTTCAATTAGCAGCAGTTAATCAACATTATAGTGCTTTAAAATATATAGAGAATCCAACAGAAAGGGTTAAAACATTAGCTTATGATTTATATATGGAATACAAAAAAAAACGTTAAAGAAATATATAGATATTTATTAAATATAATAAAAAAATATGAAACTATTAGAAATTTACAATCAGATTTTAGAATCTAAAGCTACTGAAGCTCAAGGTATCAACATTTTAAAAAAGGGTGGTATAGAAAACCCAGAAAGTGTCATACAACAAATGGCATCTGGAGATAAATCTAACAATCAAAAGAATATTCCTATTATGGCATTTATATATGCCAACGGATATACTGATTTAAAAAACATTATTGATATAATGAATGAGTATAATGCGTTAGAGATAAAGAAAAGAATTAAACCTATACAATTAACCAAAACAGCTATTGTTATTGGTGACAAACAGTTTAATGACTTTATTAGATTTTCTGAGTTTATTCATGGTGAAACAAACAAGTATGCTGAGAAGTCTAAAGGGGGTGAAAATGTGGCTGGTGATTTTAAGGCTGATAAGAAGACTATTTGGAGTGGGAATGGGATTGACATATATGAAGGTGATAATGTTGGTAAGTGTATTAGTTATACGCAAGGTGGTTTAACTGGTAAAGCTTATTCGTTTTGTATTGGTCAGCCTGGTAACACGATGTATAAATCATATCGTGATTCCAAGACATCTTCTTTTTATTTCATTATTGATAGGAATAAGTTCAAGGAGGATGAGGATGGTAGTGTTAATTTGGATGACCCATTGCATATTGTGGTGTTTGATAATACAACACATGGTATTGAATTGACTGATGCTAATAATAGTACTGGTACTATTGATAAATATGGTAAGAATGTTAATGGTTATGTTGAATACTTGAAATCCATGGGGGTTCCAGTTGAGAAGATGGTAAATAAACCTAAAACTGACCAAGAGGAAGAAGAGGAAGCGTTATTGGGTCAACCTAACGATAGTCTTGAATGGTTTATGAAGTTACCTATAGAATATAAATCAGCATATATTGGAAGGGGTCATCAATTGACCGATGACCAATTTGATTATTTAATTGGAAAATAAGATATGACGAACAAAGATTTAATATCGCAATATGTAGATACTGGTGTTGGTATTCCAAGATATCAGTTTGATAAGTTATTACCTAACGATAAGAAAACTTATTTAAGAAAGATAGGTATGACAATTAAATATGACCCATATAACATTGAATTCTATTATGGTGAATTACCAGAAGATGTTCAGTTGGAAGCAGTTAATTATGATTCCTATGCAATAAAATATATTGAAAATCCAAGTGAAGAGGTTCAGTTAGCAGCTGTTAATAAAGATTTCTTTGCAATAAAATTAATAAAAGACCCAAGTGAAAGAGTTCAGTTAGCCGCAGTTACTAATGATGCTGATACTGATGGTAATGCAATAAAATTAATAAAAGACCCAAGTGAAAGAGTTCAGTTAGCTGTTGTTCGTAAAAATGGTTATGCGATACGACATATAAAAAATCCAAGTGAGCAAGTTCAGTTAGCCGCAATTAGATTATATACTGGTGTACTAAAATATATTGAAAATCCAAGTGAAGAGGTTCAGTTAGCCGCAGTTAGAAATCATCGTGGTGTAATTCAATTAATACAAAATCCAAGTGAAAAGATTCAATTAGCTGCTGTTAGTAAAAATGGTGATGAAATAAAATATATAATAAATAAAGGAATTAAACCAAGTGAGGAAGTTCAATTAGCCGCAGTTAAAAATGATGGTCAAGCGATACGATATATAGAAAATCCAAGTGAGCAAGTTCAGTTAGCCGCAATTAGAAATCATCGTGGTGCAATTCAATTAATAAAAAATCCAAGTGAAAAGATTCAGTTATTGGCAGTTAGATATCATATTGGTGCAATTCAATATATAAAAAATCCAAGTGAAAAGGTTAAAGCTTTAGATAAACAATTATATGGTTAAAAATAATAACATATGACAAATAAAGATTTAATATCGCAATATGTAGATACTGGTGTTGGTATTCCAAGATATCAGTTTGATAAGTTATCAAATAATGATAAAGTGACTTATTTAAGAAAGATAGGTATGAGTATTGAACATGATTCAGATAACATAGAATTCTATTATGGTGAGTTACCAGAAAAAATTCAATTAAGTATTGTTAGACGAGACCCAGATTTAATTAAAAAAATCTATGAACCAACTGAAAAGGTTAAATTAGAGGCAGTTAAAGAAGAAGCTGATTCGATATATTATATTGATGAGCCATCTGAAGAGGTTCAATTGGCTGCTGTTAATCATGATAGTTATTCGTTAAGATTTATTAAAAAACCATTTGAAAGTGTTCAAATAGTTGCGGTTACAGATAATGGTAATTTAATTGAGTATATTGATAATCCATCAGAAGCTGTTCAGATGGCCGCAGTAAGAGAAGATTACTATGCTATTTATAAGATAGATAATCCTACAGATAAAGTAAAAAAGTTACATAGAGAATTATGGTCAGATAATATATAAAAAGAATAACTAAAATTAGAATAAAGTTGTTTGGTTTGGTGAGATTTCATTTTCCCACTTTTTAATTTCCATATTAAGTTCTTTTATTTTTTTTGCTATTTGGTTTTGTTCAGCTTTAAGTCTATCTCTTTGTTGAGTTAGTTCTGAGATTCTTTTAAATATACCTTCTTGACCAATAATTTTTGGTTCTTCGTTTTCTTTTTGTTCTCTATAAAGTTGTTCGTTAAGTTGGTTAACTTTTTTTATATTTAAAATTTTGTCGATTTTTCTCATATATGCGTGTTATTTATTAATAAATATTTGTAGATTTGTAAAAATGAAAATAATAATATTGTTTATTTTTATGGCGTTTTATTTAAATGGTCAGAAGTTATATTATAGTCCATATCAAAAAAAGATGGATTCTATATCTATGACTAAACTTAACCTTAACCTTAAACAAATAAATACAAAAAAAAACGTATATACATATAAACCTTATAAATGGGTAAAGTTAACTTTTAAGACTAGGTTAAACAACAATGTTATTAATAAAATAAGATTAGATAATGGTGTTTTAAATATGTTTAATTATTTGGATATGGAAGATTATTTAAGTCTTGGGGTTTATGATGTAAGGATGAAATTATATTTATCAAAAACTGTTAGTTTTATTCAGACTATTGTTATAAATGGTGTTCAAAATAAAACATATGGTTATACAACTGGATTAATTATAAAAATTTAGATATGGAATATAGAAAAACAAAAGAATACGAATTAAGATTCGTTATTGACAAAGAAGTAAATCTTAAAATTAATTCTAGTGTTGCTATTACAGATTCAGCACCCACAAATAAAGATGATTTTTATTGGGTTGAATCGATAAGTCATGGGCCAACAGGTTTTATGTATAAATTATATGGTGTGGATAGGTTATTTCATGAGTGTGAACTATATCCTTTATTACCAGTTGTTGTTTCTGATGATATATTACATTATGATGATTTATTTTATTATAATGGCAAAGTATATACATGTGCGGCTATTTTTTTAGATGACGAAACTACTAAATGGATGATTAGTGATAAAAACGAAGAAAAGTTTTTTGAGAGTGATGTATTAAAAGTTGTTGCGTCAACGGAAGCGTTTTGTTGGATATATAGTGAGGGACCGCCTCATGACCATAGTTATGATTGGGTTGGTTCTAGTTATTTGGAAGATTACATTGAAACGATTTTAATTGATATAGTTAAAAATGATTTTAAATTAGACTTAATTGTTCATGAATTATGTTTAAAACATATTGATAAGGATTGTACATGTAAAAATAATTTAAGTTATGTTGTTAAAACGCATAAAGGTAAAATAATTGTTGACCATTATAAATTATTAACAAAAGATTAGTCGCCATATATTTATGGTAAAGACTAATTTATGTTTCATGGTTATAAAAAAGCAATAAAAATTTTAACGGAATACGCTAATAATCAAGGTTTTAAGGTTGATTTAGAGTTTAATGATATATCGATAATTGAGTGGGATGATTTAAATTTCCCATATAAAATAAGTATTGATGGTTCTTTATCTGTTGAGGAAAAAGTTTATGTTTTCTTACATGAACTGGGTCATAATGAATTAAGAAAAGATTGGGGTGAGTATAAGAGGGTTATGCCAATTGTTGCATATGCTGAATCGGTTAATGTTTCAAAATATCGCAGAAGGATTGGTTATTATGTATCATGTCTAGAGGAAGAGTTCAAGGCGTGGGATAAGGGTGAAGAGTTGGCCAAAAACTTTGGAATTAAGATAAATAAGAAGTCTTGGTACAAGTTAAAAAACAAGAATCTCATGAGTTATATTAGATATTTTGGAAAAAAATAGTTTACATTTTTTTTGGTAGTTTAAAAAATAATTATTAATTTTGTTTTATCAATTTAAATATATGGCAAAAAATAAAGAAGAAAAAGAAGCGTGTAAATTAACGGTTATTAGTGAAACGACCAACATAAATATTGAAAAGTTAATCAATATTTATAAAGAAGATAGGCGAAAAGCTAAAATAATATTTGATAATAACAATAACATATATAATCAAACAAGGATATGTTTATTTGAGTATGCAAATGGTGATTTTAGGATAGGTTCACTTACTAGAAAGTATGGTATATCAACAAATGCTGTTATATACAGTAGAGAATCAAACAATTGGGTTATTTCGTATAAACATAAAACTAAATCATTTTATTTTATTGATAAATTTAAAAAGTTAAGAATGTTGACTATGAATATCTTAAATGCGTATTGTAATGATATAAATTTTTCTGCGTATAACTATTTATTAAATAAATTTGGTTGGATTAGAAATTTGAATGAATGTAAACATGTTTCTATTATATCTTTTAACACTATAGTAAAACATAAATTATATAATGAGAAAGAGGTGTTGAAACATATTTTTAAATGTCCGTATCCAGTTGCTAAAATGTTATCTGAAAATCATGGTCAATATTCGCCATGGGATTTTATAAAAATTTGGAAACAGGCAAAAAAAGTGTTGATAAATGTTGAAAATTTAAAACCAGAATTTTTAAATTCGCCTTATTTTTTTGACACAACAAAGATGGCATCTACTTTGGGTAAAAAAGTAAATTGTTCGTGGGGGTTAAAAAGGTTATTAGAGGAGCATGATAATTTTTCGAAAGAGATTACTAATACTATCTTAGAATTTGAAGAATTAAGGGAATTAAATGTTAGAGAAGTGTATAAAGACTTTGCTGTTTTTAGTGGGTTTGAATTATTATTAACAAATCATGATTTGATAGCTGAAGGTAAAGTTATGTCACATTGTGTTGGCACTTATTCATCACAAGTTAATACTGGTAAATCTGGTATTTACAGATATAAAGGTCATACTTTAGAATTGGCATATCGTAAACAATATGGGTCATCAGCTGATGAAAAGAAAAGACTTTGCATTAATCAATATATGGGTTTTAAAAATAAACAAGCACCAGATGAATTAATGAATGAAGTTAAAGATATAGTTAATAATTTTAATAAGACTATTTTGGAATATGATGATGACGAAGTTAGTTATAATTTATTTCAAGCATTAGATGATGATTTACCTTTTTAAATATGAATGATATAGAGAGAATAAATTTTTGGAACACAGAAATAAAACGAGGTATTATGTGCATACATTGTGGTAGTCATAATACAGAGATTGGTTCTGAGTTAGAATATGATGATGGTTCGGATGAACCAACGACTGGTAATCATTTGGTTACTATGTATTATTCGTTGTGTAAAGATTGTGGCGATATAACACATACACATGACTATAAATAAGAAAGGGGCTTTCGCCCCTTTTTTTATTATTTTAATTTATTTCTTCTTGCTAGCATTGCGTCTCGTTTTGCGATTAATTCTGCTTGACGTTTTTCAAAATCAGATATTTTATCAGCATCCATACTTATTGTGTTTTTGGCTTTGTTTGCTGCTCTTTCTTTTTCTTTTTCGTATTTATCGAATTTATATTGCCATTTATCGTCTGTTTTTTCTTTTGCGATATCGGCAGCTTTTCCGTCAACGTATCCTATTTTTTCTTTCATATTGTTTTTAACAAAGTCTAGTATTAAGTCACCATATATGAGGTAAGCTTTTATATGGGCATCTGAGGCTGGTGAGCCTGGTTTTGGTAATCCAAATTTTATTGTTGTTTCACCATTTTCTAAACTAACACCTTGTGGTAATTCCATGGTATATTCGTGTTCAAATTCTTCTGAACCTAAACCACCTCTTGTTCTTGCTTGTTGAACATTTGGTGAATAAGTACCTTTGTGTTCAATACCACGTCCAGCCATAATTTTAAGTTCTAGATAATGTGGATTTTCGCCTCTCATACCTAAATCATTTGCTCTAACCTGACCAGCTGGTGCTGTATATGTAGATACTTTTGAAATTCTTCCATGAATATTTATGATAACAGCACCAACCCATTGACCATCTTGAACGTTTTCCCAATAAGGGTCGTTACCATAAAGTTGTTTAGCTTTTGTTATTTTGAATAAGGTTGAATAGTAATCTCTTTTTGTTGCATATCTATCATTGGCTTCTGGGATAAGTTTAAGAGCTTCTTTTATGTTTTCTTTTACTGACATTAGTTTGTCATAAGCTTTTGCTTTGTAGCTATCCAGAATATCCATAAAAGGTGTTCTTCTAAGGGTTTTGAATACTAAGTTTTCGATAGCGTATTCACCACCATCTTCTAGTCCACTAGTTCTGTATTTTTTAATTTTATCTTTAAGTGTTTTTACTTTATCAACGACTGATTGTAATTTATTTTCTTCATAATCTTTTCTTATGTCTTTAAGATTATCAATAAATCTATCAGCTTTTTGTTTGATTATTTTTTTATTCACTTTAAATTCTTCTCTTTTAGGTTGAAGAATCCATTTGTCGTTTTTTACAGAATAAACAGCTGATGCAACTAGTTTTGCTTTGATATCTTGTGCGTATAGTTCTACTGGATATTCGTATACTGTAATATCATGAGCTTGATTCCAAAGTGATTTTTGAGCGTAAAAGAAATCTTCTTTAAATTGGTCTTCACCTTCTATTTGGCTGAAATCCAATACGATATGTAAATCTATATCAGAAAATTTTGACCAATTAAAGTTTGCTAGACTACCAGTGAATATGATATCTTTCATTTTAACTTCAGATGGTAGGTTAAGTTCTTTAAAAAAATCGTTTGCTATTTTAACTAGTTTTGTGCGAACATTAGAGTTAAGTTTATTATCTTTCCAGATTTGTGGATTAAGTTCTGATTTAATAGCAAAACTATTTAGCACATCGCTAGGTATTTTAATTTCTTTTGAAATATTATCAGAAATGCTATTTGAGATATCATCAATTTCGTCTATTGCTTGTTTTGTTGATGGTACTGAATAGTTTTCTATGTTATAGTTTTCTTTTAAAAATAATTTCATTTTGTAACTAATTTTTATTATAAATATCTATTTTTATTATTAAAACATTTAATTTTTCTAAAATAAAGTGTATATTTGTGAAAAATAAATATTATGAATGTTAATTGTATTATAGATTGGGAAAGGTACCATGAGAATAGGAATACTGGTAAGATAAAATATAACATAGATTTTAAACCAAAAACGGTAAAACAATTACTTAGTGAAATGGATTTTAGAAAGAACCAAATGTTAATTTTGGCTTTTTGCAAACCTACTATTATTGAAAATCTTTATATGGATTTTTATGAAAAGTTTTATTTGATTAATGGAAATAAGTTTTCAACCACAGAGATTAATTTTAAAGAAAATTGGGATTTATTGATGTATGCTGTTGAATGTATTGAAAAGTTTGGGTTTTATAGTAAAATACATAAACTTTCAGATGTTGATTCGCATATAATGTGGTTTACTAAATCTGGGTCTGAAAACCAATACACTAATAGTGTTCCATGTGATACAAAGAAACAAGCTATATATGAGGCTGTTTTAGAATTTTGTAAAAATTATGTTGAAGAAAACAGAGAAAAAATTATAGAGAATGATGGGAACCTATAAAATATCTGAATACAATTTAATTATTTTTTTGGTGGTCTTTTTTGTCCAGTTTTTTTTGGTTTAAGAGCATTTGCAATTTTAGCTTTTGGGTGAACTTTTTTAGGTTCACCAACTACTTTTTTCTTTTTAGGTTTTTTCTTATATTTTTTAATTTCAAATATACGTTCTTTAAAAGCTTTTAGTTTTATATTATAAGGTTCTTTTTCTAACAAACTTATATCCAACAACCATTCATGTTTAGAGCGTTCTTTATGTGTTTCAAAAGATTCCAGAATATGTTTTTGAATTTGTTCCATGCTCCATTTATTTACTTTTGCTAATTGTATATAGCAAACTTTCTCAGCACCCATTGCGATAGCTCTACCTATATGTTTAGTCATATGGCAATTAGGGCATAAAGATATAAGACCAATTAGTTTTTGAATGTGGTTAACATCATCATATTCCCATATTTCATGACATTCTACGTTATGTTTTTTACCTTGATTTTTACCAGTGTCACCACATATTTCGCATTTATGACCAGCAGCTTGATATGATATGTTTCTTATTTTATCCCATTCTTCTGTTTTTACTGTTGTTCTAACGTTTGAATAATGACATGTTTTTGGGATTAGTTCAACTAGTAATTGTTTTTTAGATTTTGCACACATAAAAATATTTTTTAAAATCTTTCCTTTTTATTAAATATCCATGAGTTGCGCTTCCTATATCACCAGCATCTTTAAATATTGGGAAATTGTTTTCTGATATTAATTGTCTAAGTTTATCTGACTTAATAAACCAAGCTTCGTTAAGGTATTGAAAATAAGTGACAAACCAATCAGCCTTTGTTACTGAAATACCAGAAGCTTTACCTCTTGATTCAAACTCAATGAATATGTTTCCTGTATCAAAAAGAGGCGCACATTTTACATCTGTTTTTATTTCATATGTTGTTTCAACATTATTGGTAACCATTTTTAAATCGTATTTATTATCGTAATTAGAATCGATATATTTACAACCTTTGGTTAATAAAAAATTTACGATAGCGTATTCACCATCGTTTCCTAATTTTAAATCTGTTTTAAAATCTAAACTTGCCATTTTTAAATATACACAAAAATTTTCATAAAATAAATGTTAAAATATAGATTTTTAATAAAATAAATTTGGTAGATTAAAATAAATTCTTTACATTTGTATTAACAAAAACAAAATATATGAAAAATTTAATTATCAGATTATCAATAGTAGTTGTTTTAATAACATTAGTATCGTGTAAAAAAGAATACCCTTATCCTACTAATGATTATCCGCACACACAAGCTGATGATTTAGGACAAGTTGATAGTAGAGAAATATCATTATGGGGTAAATTTTTAATCATTGATGCAGTAATGTTTGTAGATAACCATGAGACTGGTGAATATAAAAAGTATCATCATTTTGGTCCAAACAAAGATATATCTAGTTTAAGATGGGGTGGTAGCATGTTTGACATTGAAACAATTGAAAAAAATAAAACAACATACTCATTTTATAAAGCAAAAGGAGTATCACCATACGGGAAATTTGTTTTAAATGGTGACACATCTAAACATTATGGTCTTTTTGTTAAAGGTTTTAATACAACAATAATTGAGGACCCAGTTTACGGTAAGCAAAATCCTTTATTAGGTGGTAGTGCTAGACCTTTTAGTGGACAAATATTAAATTATGATGAGAAAACGGTTGTGATGCAAATACAAGAAACTGAAGGAAGTATTAACGGCTATAACTGTAGATATTGGACACAATTAACTTTGAAAAAAATTGAGGAATGGTAATTATATATTTAGGAACTTCTTTAAAACAGTTCTACTGGTTGATTCATCGCAGTAGAATACTGTTTTAAGGATTTGGTTAAGTTGTAGTCTTAATTGAATGTGTGATTGCTCATCACTTAACAAATAAGAAATTCCATTATCTAAAATTATTGCTCTTTTGAAACGCATTTTATCTTTAACTCTAGAAACTGGGTAATTTTTTTCTAGAAATTTAATCATCATATGTGTTTCTTTTTCGTCCATAATTAAAAGATAACTAAGTCTCCGATGTGGTTGTCCCAATCATCTAAAGTAATTTCTAATATAGAAATTTCTTCAATAATAACGTTTTGATTATCCATGGTGTTAAATATATATTATAAGTATATTAAAGTTACTGAATATTTTAAATTATGACAAAATTTGATAACTATGTTTTTATGAGTATTTGTGAAATAAGTTTAGATTTATTTGATAAGTCTAATTTTTCAACATATTTAAATTATTGTAAAACGTTGAATTTGTCATTAAAATCTGGTATTTTAGATAAAAAAGAAACATATGATATAATAAACATAAGTAATAAATTAATTTTAATTTATGGTTTTGATGAAAAAACATGTGCTGAATATATTGCTAAATATTTTGATTGTGATAGATTTTTAGAATTTCAAAAATGTGTTTTAATAACTAAAAAATTTTTTGGTAACTCTTTAAATTAATCATAAAAACTTTTAACATTAATTAGACCTTTGTTATATGCTTGTTTTTTATCATTTAAGAATAATTTAACAATATCTAAAATAAAAATTTCAGAAAATGGTGGACAAAATATATTTTTTGTTAATGACATAATTTTATCGATAGCTAATATTTCAGACGCTTTTTGACCACAAATATATATGTAAATTACTGGATGATTATCTGGGAATTCACGTGATAAAAAATTATAAACAATTATTGTATCTGACATTGATTTTTATAAACTTAATATTATATTTATAACTATAACAAAAAATAAAAACTAAGTAAATGGCAGTAGAAGTAACAACGCAAAACTTTGAAGAAGTTTTAAAAGACAAAAACATCACAGTATTAGATTTTTGGGCACCGTGGTGTGGTCCATGTAAAATGTTAGGACCAGTAATTGATTCATTACATGAAGATAACAAAGAAAAAAACGTTACTATTGGTAAAATAAATGTTGACGAAAATGGAACATTAGCCGCTAAATATGGTGTTAGAGGTGTTCCGACAGTTATATTCATTAAAGATGGTATTGAGGTTCCTAACACTAAATTAGTTGGGCTTAAATCTAAAAGCGAATTTCAAACAGTAATTGATAGTCTGTTAGAAACTATTGAAGCTTAAAAAAAAAGAGGCCCCTAAGAGGGCCTTTTTTTATGATGTAGATATTTATAGATATGAAAAAGAAACTTATTATAACAGAATCTCAGTTTAACAGAATTATAGTTGAAATGGATATACATGGTGGAATGGTTAGACAAATGAAAGAGTTTTTAGATATGTCTTATGAACCAGTTCAAAAATTTGTTCGTGAAGGTGGTGAATATTTTGAAAAACCAATGATTATGGTTAAGGTTGATGAAGAAATTATATCGCCAAAAGAATTATATGAATATATGAAATATAAATTTAAAACAGGTGATGATTTTATAAAACAAGTAATCAAAGATTGGATGTTTAATAAGATAACGGATGATTATCAATTATCTAAAAACGTTTCTTTAGATTAATGTTATGGACATAAAAACAAAAATAAGAAAAGTGTTAAGAGAACATTATGGTGAGTTTAATACATATTTAGAACATGAATATGAAAATAAACTAACTGAAATTCTTATTATTGGAGATATGGATAATAAAAAAGCTTGGGTAACATACAATCAAGTTATTCTAGAATTAAAAAACACATTAAAAGACATGCTAAAAGTTAAAGAACTTCAATATAAATTAACTGAAAATTTAAACCCAAATGAAGCATGCATAGAAGTAATAGAGAATCTAAAAACAAAAACCCCAGAACTAGAAAGGTTATGTTATAAAATTAAAAATTTATAACAATCAAGTTATTTTTATTAACAAAAACTTAATATTATTTTGTTTGTAAATTATTGTTAATCAATAAGTTAAATAAAAAAATAACTAGACTAAATTAAATATTATTGGTTAAATCGTGATATTTATAGATAAATAACTTTAATTAATATTTTATTTATGGAAGCAAAAAATATATTATTTAAGTCAACAAATAGTAATCGTACAAATTTAGATAAAGCATATAATAAACATATCATAAACGTAATTGAAAGTTTGGACGAAGAAAAAAAGGCTAGATGGGAAACTTATAATCTTGTTGTTGAAGTATTGACTGAGAGTACAAATAAAGATTACATGAATGAAATAAAATATAGATTAACTGATGGTGAAGACCCTAATAGAGTTATGTTAGATATTATAGACAGGGAAATTGATAATGTTGATGGTTTGGTTTGGTTTTTAAAAAGAAGAATTGAAGAATATATAGATGAAGACTTTTTTAATAGGTTTTTATTATAGTTATTGGTTAATTTTAAAATTTGATGTATATTTACAAAAATAAAGAATATGGAAAAATTAAATGTTAAAGATAGATTAACCTTTTTGGCAGAAACCTTTGATGTATTTGAATGTGATAATAATGATACTAATGTAAACAATAAAATAGAATCATTAGTAAAAGATGGTTATGCTGTTAAAAATATAACATCTAATTCTGGTGAAATAATTGCTTTATTATCTGAAAAGGTTAGTGAAAAACGTTTAAATCCTACAAAAAAAATTAGTATTTCTTCTAATGTGTTTTCAGATATGATAGGTGCTGACCCTACTGATAACAAAATGTATCTTCAATGGATGTTAAATTTATTTTCTCGTTTACTAAAGAAAAACAGTGTTAACAGTAAAGATGAAAATTTTGCATCTGCTATACGTTTAGTATTGGAGGATTTACCACAGGCAAATAAATATTTAATTTTATTTGATTCAAATAAAAGAAAACAAAAGTTTAAGGATTTATGTAAAGGTAGTTATATTTTAAAAAATGTTAAAGACCCAACAGATATAAATCAATACATGTCATTATCTCAATTATTTGATGCTGTTGACCCATTTATTGAACGTGACCAAACAGCATTAGAAAAGATTTTATTAAAATTTGTTGATATCGGTCAGGCTGAAATACCAGTTAGGGATAGAAAATTTACTGTTTTTATACCTAAAACAAGGGCTGCTAATGTTATATTTGAACCTTATGTTAACTGGTGTACCACTAGAGAAGATAACGGTATGTATAAAAATTACACAGAAAACTATAGAAAACCTTCTGGTGATAAGTCAACTATTTATATAATAATACCAAATAAGTTCTTTGAAGGCGAAACAAAAGAAATTTATCAACTACATTTTGAAACTAAGCAGATTAAAAATAGGTATAATGTAGAATATGGTAATATGTATGAAGATATAATAAATGAAAGTGAGGGTGTGAGTAATTTTTTTTATGAAGAATTAATGACCATGGCTAAACAATTTAAAAAGGGTATTGACAATAACATATATTTAGATTACCTAATTAAATTTGGTTTTGCTGAAAGTTTGTTTGAGTTAATTGATGATGAAACACCAACTATAAGGTTTATGACTAGAGAGATACCTAAATTACCAGATATTAGTAAATTCAACAAACTAGACCAGCTAATTATTTGTAACGCTAAATTACACGAATTACATCCATCTATAGGTAAATTACACAATTTAGAAATGTTAGTATTGACTGAAAATAAAATAAAAACATTACCTAAAGAAATTGGATTACTTAAAAATCTTATGTTTATTAATTTAATTGGTAACCCTATTAATGAAATACCTAATGAGATTTCTAATTTAGATAAAAGCAATGGTGGTTCTTTACTTAGAATTGCTGTTAGACAAGAGGATATAGGGTCCGAAAATTATAAAAAGTTAAAGGAATTATTGCCAACAACTTTAATGTAATTAAAAGGACTCAACACTGAGTCCTTTTTTGTTATAAAAGTTTTTAAAAATTAATAAAATGAAATGGAAAAGAAATGAAAAATTAATTGAGACACCAATAAAAGAATACTTAGAAAAGTTATTTGATGATGAATTAGAAAAAGGTTACAAATTAAAAGTATCTATTGGAACTGATTCACAAAAAGCTGAAAAAGGAACTTATAAATTTGCAACAGTTATTCTTATTAGCACATCAGAAAATTTAGGTGGAGATGTTATCGTTGGTCGTGGTGGTATGATTATTTCAGCAATATATCATCATGCGTTTAAACAAACAAACAAAGAATTGGTAAATGAAAGAATGGTTTATGAGGTTAGTAAATCTGTTGAGGTGGCATATGATATAGCACCATTGTTGGATTTATATGAAATACCTTTAGAGATACATGCTGATATAAACCCAGACCCTAAATGGGAGTCTAATAAAGCTTTACAACAAGCAGTTGGTTATATATTGGGTATGGGTTATGAATTTAAAGTCAAACCAGATGCATGGGCCAGTAGTAGTTGTGCAGATAAACTTTGTTGATTTTATTTTAAATTTGAAAAATTATTATTATATTTATTAAAAAATATTGTTATGTATAAATACGGATTATTAACTAAAGATGGTGAAAAAATTACTTATGTTATAGCTGAAAGTTTAGAAGATGCTGTTACCAAGTTTTCAATAATGAAACAAATACCAGAAAAATCAATCTTAGAAATTTTTTATATCGAAAAATTGGATTTTTATAAATACTAACATATTTATATAGAAATAAGATTTATTTAAACCTTAAAAAAATGTCAAACGTAAAACCAGTTGCAAAGAAAACAGTTAAAATCAAAGAATCTGACTTAGTAGATTTAATCGATAACATTGTAAATGAAGCTGTTGCGGTTAAAAAACAAGAGTGGATTAACGAACAAGCTAAAAAACAAAATAACAAAACAGCTGTTTTAGAAGGTAAAATAGCTGCGTTAGAGGCTAAGTTCAAAACATTAACTGAAGGTAAAAATAAATAATTTTACCGTAAAAAATATTAAAAAGTTAAGGTGATTTTTAAGTCGCCTTAACTTTTTTTTGTTTATATTCATTTAGTCTTCTAAGATAAGATTCAAAACCAGTATCACCAGACATAAACCATTCCAATTCTTTGGCTCTGAATGCTGCGTCTTTAAGAGTTTCAACTAATGATTTTATTTCAGTTAATATTTTTTCTTTTTGTTCTGGTGTAGCACCTTCAAAATAATCAGCTTCTATTAATGGTGTTCGACTAAAAGATTTATTTGACCAATCTTCAGTCATGTATTTTCCGTTATTTTCAAATTCTCTTTCAATTTCTTCGGCTAAATCATCAATTTGATGATATTTATAATCGTAGTGTCCTCCACTCATAATATATTTTTTTACAAATATATTAAAAATAATAAATAAAAACAATGTTTTATGGAAAAAATTATAGAAAAGTTACAAAGAGAAAAAACACCCCTTACCTCATCGGTTGAACGAGATGAATTTATAGAAGCTAGTGAAACAGCTTTTGATTGTAGATTTGATGGAACA
>JACCDX010056779.1_pt1 | contig 30103 bp, 32 predicted proteins | sample 7449681 | NCBI WGS metagenome assembly JACCDX01 (sample SAMN15323450, study PRJNA562643) | freshwater metagenome | isolation source: river surface water | place: USA:Blue River Watershed | collected 2017-08-18
AAAATATCTAAATGTATAATAATGGATAATCCATCTAAAAAAAGTAGATGTTATAGTTGTGACATATGTGTTAAACAGTATTCTAGTTATAAATCATTATGGAATCATAACAATAAATTTCATAATAATAATGTTAAAAATGTTAAAGAAAATGTTAAAAATGTTAAAGAAAATGTTAAAAATGTTAAAGAAAATGTTAAAAATGTTAAAGAAAATAAATCATTAACATGCGAGTATTGTAAAAAAGTTTTTAATAATAGACCGGCTAAATCAATTCATAAAAAAAAATGTAATAATGAAAATATAAACATAATTTTAGCACTTGAAGAAAAAAATAAAAAACTAGAAAATACAATTTTAGAGTTAATAAATAAAAATAAAACAAAAATAAAACAAATAAATAATACAAATAATGGAACAATTATAAATAATATTGTTAAATTTGGTGAATTATCATATGATAAACTTTATAATGATAAACAAGTTAGAGATATACTTAGATGTCAATATAAATCATTAGAAGAATCAATTAAACAAACACATTTTAATAAAGATCATCCAGAATATAATAATATTTTTATCACTAATATGAGAGATAAATTAGCTTATATTTTTGATGGAAATAAAATGATTGCTATTACAAAAACAGAAGTATTAACAGATTTAATTGATATGCATATGATTGAAATTAACTTATCTTTAGAAAAACAAAGAGGAAAACTTAAAGAATATCAAGTTAAAAATTTAGAAGATTTTATAGAATCATTAAATAATACAACAAAAACTTTTCATGATGAGAATGAAAATAAAACATACCCAAGTTATAAAGCATATAAAAAAGAAAAAATAAAATGTTTGGTTTATAACGAATCTGACATATCAAGATTTAATGAATTGAATAATAATGAAATAAATAAATATAAAATTATTGATAGTGAAGATGAAATTGTTAGTGATATTGATGCAAATATATAATATAAAAACATTTTTAATTACACCTTTTTCACTGAAATAAGTTTTCTTTTTTATAAAAGCAACTAACCTCTTAAAATCAAGATGCCAAATAGATGCACTCCGTTTAAGATACTATTATATTCTGTTAAAAAGCTTTGTTTTTCAGTGAAAAAGGGTAATATCGTTTGATTTTACATGTATAATTATTTATATAAAAAAAATTGAATTTAATTATTATTCATTATATTTGTTATAATTATGGCAAATATAATAAATCGTATTAATAAAGAATTTACTTCAATAATTAAAGAACCTATACCTGGTATACTTGTTGAAAGAAGTAAAAATAATCCTAGAGAATTTTTTTCTATTATTGATGGTCCAAATGATACACCATACGAAAATGGAAAATTTAAATTAGAATTATTTTTGCATGAAAAATATCCTTTCGAACCTCCTAAAATTAGGTTTATTACTAAAATATATCATCCAAATATTGATAGAATTGGACGTATATGTGTTGATATACTTAAAAATAACTGGTCACCCGCATTACAAATTAGATCAGTTTTAATTTCTATACAATCATTATTATCTGAACCAAATATAGATGATCCATTAGATCCAATTATTGGGACACATTGGAAAAATAATAAAAATGATGCTATTATTAAAGCCCAAAATATGACTAATTTATATGCTATTTTTTAATTTGATATATTTATTTTTATATTTAACATATTTTTTTTTATAAGAATTGCAAAAACAAACATTATTTTCTATTGTAAAATCACTACACTTATTACCTACTATATCATAACAACATTTTGAATTAAATAATCCATATTCCAAATTATCTTCTTTTAATTTATAAAAATTATCACAATTTTCTTCATTAATAGTATCAATTAATATATTGTACTTTTTCAAATTTTCATAATGATAATAATCCAATAAAATATTAATTATTTTGAATTTTAGTTCATTTATTGTCTCTTTATAAATAGTAGTTTGAAAATAGTTTTTTATTATATCATCAATTTCATTTACATTATTTTTACACAAATATTCTAAAAATTCTATTATTATAATTTCTTTTTTTTGTGGATAAATATTATATAATTTTAATATTTTAGGATATTGACTGATTAATCTAACTTTCCAATCTTTATCGTAAATAAAATTATCTAATAATTCCATCCACAATAATATATTATCAAAAATAATAGTATTTTCATATTTATTTGTTTTAATTATATTTTCAATTATTTGTAGTTTTTTATTATCTTTTAAAAAATATGTTATGTTATATTGAGTTGTTTTTGGATTATTATATATAAAAAAATGATTTTTTATAATTTTAATTTTATCATTTTCATTGATAATTTCATTTTTCAAAAAATAGTTTAAATCTTTAACTAAATTATAAAAAAAATCTAATTCAATATTTAATGTTTCTAAATTATTCATATTTATTAATCTATTTATTAATTCATCATCATTTAAATCAATTAACATATATGCAATTGTAATTATAATATTTATATTTTTATTATTTATAATTTCTTTTTCAAAAAGTGTCATTTTTGTACCTTTCAATAAAATTTCTTTTTTGAAATCAAAAATATTTTTCATTAAATAAAATTAGAAATTATTAAATTCTAATTCTTCCATTCTAATTTTATTTTTAAATTCTTCTTTTACTTTTCTTTTGTGGTTTTTACTATTATAACTATTATCATATATATACATGTCATTTTTATTTATAAATTTTGAATTATTAATTTTTGTTAATACATAATTTACTGTATTACTATCATCGGGTGTATATGTTTTATTTTTTGTTTCTTTAAAAACATTACCATAAACTGCTATACGTAAGGATGGATAATTTATGTATTCCAGTGGAATTATTTTTAATTCAACTGTTTCTAAACCAGATGTATCATTAAAATTATCAAATATTGGAATAATATCTTCCTGATAACACGATGTAAGTCCATTCAAATTTAAGGTAACATTTTTTAGAAAAATCCATTTTTTTGTTTTACTTCCTCTAAACCATATTTCAATTTTTTTAACATATGATAAATTTAGTGTTGAATCATACATATGTATTAATTTTTTTAATTTATGACAATATCTACGATTTTGATATATTTCTTTATTTTTTTTATAAAATGTTTTACACGGAACTTTATTTCCTAAAAATCCTAAATGAGTAATATTAAATTTTCCTTTTTGATTAATTTTAACATATATTGGAGGACATGCTTTTTTATGGTATATATACTGTGATGATGCATTATTAATTTTAATATCATTATCATCTTCATATTCATGTTCATTATTATAATTATAATTAGAATATTTATAATAATTTATATCAGCATGATTTAAATTATAATAGTGGTAACCATCATATGAATTAGTTACTAGTTTTTGTATATTAGAAGGTAAATAATTAGGTTCTTCCAAATATATTGAACATACCTCATGTAATTTAGAAGATGTTGATGAATTAATATTATATATTTTATCAATATCATATAATTTTCCTTTAAACATAAATTTGGTATCATTTATGAAATTTGATTTATTATGATAATTATAATTATCTTCTATTTCATAAGTACATGGCAATGTATATATTGTATGTGATTTTGTAATTTTTTTATCAATTGCGTTTTCCTCTAATAATTCAATTCCATGTGTAAATAATAAATCAGTATTCATTTTAACTGGATTTTCAATATTTAATTTAGTTGGACAATCATCAATAATAAATTCATCAAATTCAGTCATTTTAAAATTATTAGTCTTTTGATAATGATCATTTATTGATGATTCATTATTATAATATGGATTTTTAATAATACTTTTACCATTATATTTATCTTTTCCTAATTCACGTACATATATTTTAGCATCTAAATCCATACTTTTAATATAACTATATTTATTTTTTTTTTTCAATTTTTTTATATTAAATTTTCGTTTTGTATATCATTTTTATAAAAAATTGATTTAGTAATTAATTAAATATAGATAACCGAATAAATAGTTATGATATAGCATGTAAAATTAACCTTAATATTATATGTAATGGAATTTAATAGTTTTATAATAGATGAATATATACTAGAATTAAATACAAATATTAACAAAACAGATGAGACGGTACTAAATTTTAGATTTTACAGACCATAATAATATATTATTAAATTCACTTGATAGATATAATAATAAATAAGATAGTTATTACAAATAAATCACAAGAAACCTTATAATTATAAATTTATATTAAATAAAGTTTCTAATTCAGTTTTATTACATTTAATTATATCATAATAAATTGTATTCTCTATTGGTTTACAAAATGTTTCATGTGATTCTTTTGTTTTATTTGGAAAATAAAGTGTTTCAATTGTATTTGACATAAAAGAAGCAATCCAACTTAATGTTGAACATGAACAAATTAATAATTTTGCATTTTTCATAACATGAAAATCCTCAATAACTGTACCATTTTGTAAATTTATATTAAAATCAATATTATTTTTTATATAATTAATATACCCTTTTTCTATTTCATTTTTTGGTTTATTTAAAACAAGACAATATGAATTATATTTTTTAATATTTTTTAATATTTTAATAATACAATCAGGATGTATCACATCATTATTTACTATAAAATCTTCTAATCTAACATGTATAACAACATCATAAAATGTAATATTAGTTGGTTTAACTAAAAGATCAGATACTTTATATGATTGAACATTATAATTATAATTATTATTAAATTGATCATTACCATCAGTAAATATAAGTTCATCACTATGTGTATGCATCCATGATAATAATTCATTTTTAAATTTCAGAAAAATTTTATCATGTTGAAAATAACCATAAAAATTATAATTAAAGTTATTTATCATAGGTATCTGATTATTTAATACATGATTCATCCAATCAATAAACATTTGATCATTAATAGTAGCATTTAATTCATTCATATTATATGTTCTTTGTGCGTTATAAATAATACAAAATAATGTACTAGCAAAATATCTAAATATAGCATTACCTAATCTTCCTAATCTAAAATCATAAACTTTCATAATAAATTATTATAAAGTATTTCTTTAAAATATATTATTTTTTTTATAAAATGTAATAAAAGAAAAATATAATTTTATATATATGAAAATTATTTTAGTTTGTTTACAAAATTTTCAAGATTATATTTTAGACAATATTAAAAATCTTATTTTATTTAATAATATTGATATTACAATTATTACAAATCGTGAATTTTTTGATAAATTTAAAAATTTTAATGTCACTTTGATTAATTGTGATGATTTAGATGATTTTAAATATAATATAAATTCAAATATTGATAAACAATTTAGAAATGGGTTTTGGCATCTTTGTTCTTTACGTCTTTTTTATTTATATTCATATATTAAAAAATTTAATTTAGAAAATATTATTCATATTGAAAATGATGTACATATTTATGATAATGTTAATAATATTAAAAATAAATTTACAGAAAATAAAGTTTATGCTACTTATGATTGTGATAATCGTGTTATACCTGGTATAATTTTTATTCCTAATTATAAAACATTTGAACCTATAATTAATAATTACAATTTTAATTTAAATGATATGCAAAATTTAGCATTATTTGATGAAAATATTATATTACCATTACCTATTTTTATTAGTGGTAATCATAAAATTACATCATATTTTAGTAAATTTAATTGTATTTTTGATGCAGCCGCAATAGGTCAATATTTAGGCGGTGTTGATCCAAGAAATCAATCTGGAGATACTAGAGGTTTTATAAATGAAACATGTATTATAAAATACAATAATTTTAAATTTTATTGGATAATTAATGAAAATGGATTATATCAACCACATATTTATATAAATGGTAGTTATATTCAAATATTTAATTTACATATTCACTCAAAAAATTTAAATAGATTTATGGCAGATAATCCTAAAGAAAATAAATTTATTCAGATTCAATAATTTGAGGAATTATAAATCTATCATTAGAATTATTTCTTAATTTACTAATTTTATCTTTTAATTCTTTTTGAAAATTCCATGCAAATAATATAAATGTAATTGGGTGTTTTATTGTTTCTATATGATTAAATGCCTTTATTTCCAAATTTACAGCATCTATTTTTTTATTTATTTTTAATGGATTCTCATCAATTATACTATCAATTACTATATCATTTTCTAATAATTTACCATAAATATAATTTAATATTGTAATACCTTTTGCTGATGCACCTACACCTATTATAACATTATTATCTTTTTTTAAATTTAATATTAATTGATTAATCCAATTATTAATATTTTGTTTATACTTTTCATAAAATATACAATTTAATTCATAATCTAATCTTTCTTTTATAGTTTTATTCTGTTTTTTTATATGAAATAAATAACTATTACCATGAACTGGTACTATTTTTATGTCATGTAAATAAAATGATGTATTAGATAAAAATCTTAACATACTTTTTAATGTAAAAAATGATAAATGTTCATGATATATTGTATCAAATTCATTATTTTTTATCATATCACATTGAGATGTTTGTATATATATATCTGTATTTTCATCAGATATTTTTTCAATATTATTTATAAAATCATATATATCATCTAAATGTGCAAATACATTAAATGCTGTAATAACATCAAATTTTTTATTTAATAATGTGTTATATGTATTTAATAATATTTCTACAGATTCTTTATTAAAAAACCCACATACAACATTATGATTTTTTATATTTTTTAACAAATTTTCAGCAGGATCAATTCCATATGTGTTATAACCAGCTAATTTAAAATAATCTAATAAACAACAATCATTACATGCAATATCTAATACAGATAAATCAGAATAATTAGTTTTATTTAAACTTAATACAAAATTTTTAAAATAATCATTCATTGTTTTAGTTACACCACTTAAATATGTATAATTTGAAAACATTATTATTGGATTAATTACACCATCTAATTGTAAGTGTGAACATTCATTACAACAATTTAATTTTAAAGGAAATGATAAAAATTTATAAAATACATCAGATAATCTATTTGGAGGGGGTTGTGTTTTTAAATCTAAAATTTCAAAAATATTATTTGATTTACAAACTCTACAATAGTTTAATTTTGTCCATATATTTATTATTTTATTATTATCATTATATTTTACAAAATTTAAATTATTAAAATTATTTGTTATATCATTTTCAATTGTATCTAGTGATGATACTTTTTTATATTCATAATTATCTATTAAAAAAAATTCATATTCTTTTTTTATCGACTCATAATATTTAATTTCTACATTAAATTTATTTTTTAAATAATTTGCTAAATCATGAATTGATATTGAAAATGAAAATACATTAATTATTATTTCATTTAATATTGTTTTATCATTTTCTAGTTTTTTTATTAAATTTAATATTTCATTTAAAGATACAAAACTCTTTCTTAAATTTTTATTACTAATTAATAATTCATTATTTATTATTGATGAATATATCATTCTATTTATACCACGTGTTGCATCAAAATTAGGTGAAAATCCATAAACAGTTCCGCATCTTAATATTATTTTTATTCCATTTAATTTTTTAAATTCCTCTTCATTTTCTTTTATAATTTTTGCATAATCATCATTTGAACAAAAATTATTACTATCAGTTATTTCATAGTAATCTTTATTTATTTCATCATATATAACTGCTGAACTAAATAGATAATATTTACAGTTCGTCGTGTTATTTTGTAATACATGTATTATATCTTTTATATTTTTATAATTTGCTACAATATAAATATTAGAATTTGAATAATTTTTAATTTTAAAATCTTCAAACAATAGTTGATTTAGTTTTGGATTATTATTAACAACATTAATTGTATTTTCTAATGATATACTTAAAAATGATCCAATATAACCATTCGCACCTATTATAATGTTCATATAATAATATAATAAAAATTATTTGTTTAAGTTAAAAAATATATAATACTTAAATAATTATTTATTCTGTTTAATATATATGCATAAAATTATTATATTAATTTTATCTTCGTCAGGTGATGTATATTCAAAATTTAAATTATTACAAACAAAATATATGTCATTATTTGAACCAATTCTTAAATTTTATTTTATTGAATTTGATGAAAATCAAACAAGCGATGTTATAGAAAAAAATAATACTTTATCATTTAAAGGTTCAGAAAGTATTACACCAGGAATGATTATTAAAACATCATTAGCTATTAATTATTTAAAAAAATATGATTATGATTTTATTTTTAGAACAAATTTAAGTACTGTAATTAATATTAATAATTTATTTAATTTTATTAATACAATAAAACTTGGTGAAAATATTTGTAGTGGATTTCCAGTTTTTGGTTTTATTACAGGTACAGGTATTATTATGAATAAAAATGTTGCTGAATTAGTTGCATCAAATTATACTAATTTTAATTATACTGGTATATGTGAAGATTGCTTAATTTATCAAATATTTACACATTTTAGTATACCGTATGTTCCAATCCCAACATATTATAAATGGGGTATGATAATTGATACTGTAAATGATAATGATAAACAAAATTATATGACATTTTATATTACAAATAATAAATATACAAAGTTTAATTTTAATAAAGATGTTTTACAATATAGAATTAAAAATAATGATAGAAATATTGATGTATTATTTTTTAAAGATATATTAGAACAAATTTACAACATAAAAATAGACGATAATTATTAAATTTTTATTATAAAATAATTTAAAAAAATGTTATCTTTATTAATAATAAAAACGACTAATAAAATTATATCGGATTTAAAAAATGAAATTTTTTCATTAAAAATAAATCATCATAGGAATGATTATAAATCTCTAGAAAATAATATAATTAATTTATTATTTTTAGTTAATAAATTGGACAATGCTACATTTTCAAGAAGTAGCTCTGAAAATTCAACATTAATAGATGATACTTGTGAACTACCAAATATCAATTTTAATATTTTACCAATTAAATTATATAATTGGAATTATGATTTTTTTACAATAGATAATAAAAATGAATTAATTGTTGATGTGTATTTTATGTTTACTGATATTTTTGATTTTGATGATCTTAAAATAGACATAAATTCATTTTATAATTGTATTGTTGAAATATCTAAAAAATATAATAATAATCCATATCATAATTTTCAACATGCTGTAACAGTAACACATTTTATTTATTTAATTATTAAAACAACACAAATTATTAATATTCTACCTAAATATAAATTATTTGGATTATTATTAAGTGGATTAGTTCATGATATTGATCATCCAGGTACTGATAATATGTTTGAAATTAATAAAAAAAGTATACTCGCGCTTCAATATAATGATAATTCTGTATTAGAAAATCATCATTGTTCTACTGCTTTTTATATAATGCAAAAAGAAGATATTAAACTACTTAAAAATCTTAATAATAATGAGTTTTCAGAACTACGATCTACTATTATTGAATGTATTATGGCAACTGATATGAAAAATCATACATCATTAATTAATAGTTATAATGAACAAACTAATATTTTATTAAATCATAAATTATTATGTAAATTAATCATTCATGGTTCTGATTTATGTAATCAACTAAAAAAATATGATGTATATAAAAATGGTATACATAGATTACATCAAGAAATGTTAAATCAAAAAGAAAAAGAAGAAAAACTATCAATACAAATAACAAAAAAAATAGATACAAATAATATTAATGAAATTGTCGCGGGTGAAATTAATTTTTCTTCAAAGTTTGTTAAACCTTTTTGGACAAATATCGTTAAAATATTTCCTGAATTACATTTTTTATTAAAAGAACATGAAAATAATATTAATTGTTTATTAACTAATCTTTATTCAATATCTGAATCAGATTCTGATAAATAATCATATGTATTTTTTTTATTATAAATTGAATTTTGAACATCAATATTATATATTATATCTTTTACTGCTTCATATATTTCTTGTTGGGTCCACGGGGTTAACCATTTCCCTTCTGTAAATAATGAATAACTAAATACATCATTATCAAATGAAACACCATTATACCAAACTAAATTTTTAAATTCTTCATAATCGTCGGGATAATCTACATTTAATGTTATTTGATTTTTAACAGTAACTATGATTTTATTATAACACTCATCTAAATCATTACATGTAAAATATAATGATTCATATTTATTAAGTTTAGGCTTTGTTATTAATATGTTTAATGGTATTGACATACTATTAAAATTATTAATTTAAATTTTTATTATTCAATTTTTTTATAAATTACTATGTAGACTATGATTTTATATTATGGTCTTTATAAAATATACAATAATATCATCTAAATATGGTATGTTTACTTATTAAATTAAAAGTTATGTAAAATTATGTTTTTTATTTTAAATATTTATTTTATACCTGCTCTCTCTCCCAAACAGAAAAAGTTATATAATTTTTTACAAATCAATACAGATACTGCATTATGATATTATTTATATTGTGAATTTGCTAGATATAAAATAGTTATAATATTTTTATAATTAAATAAAACATAAATATTACGATTCATATATATCATATATATTTTTTATAATAATACACAAAAAACAACCATTAAACAACCATTAAACAACCATTAAACAACCATACTATTATAAATACTATGCGTTGATACATTAGAATTTTAATTAAAATAAATTAAAAGTTATGTAAAATTATGTTTTTTATTTTACACCCTTGAAGATTTAAAATGAGACAAATTTGATAATGACCCAGCTATAAATAGGTAGCTTGACGCCACAAATGTTAAACCATTTATTATAATTAATTCTCGCGATATTTTTTTATTCTCTAAAAGCGAGCTATTTATTAATTCCAATGATTTGACCATTAAATAAACCGAACCAAATAAAGAAAAACATAAAATAATTGAATTAGACATTTTATTATTATATTGCTGTATGTTTAAGTATTTTGTCCCATTTTAAATCTTCAAGGGTGTAAATATTTATTTTATACCTGCTCTCTCTCCCAAACAGAAAAAGTTATATAATTTTTTACAAATCAATACAGATACTGCATTATGATATTGTTTATATTGTGAATTTGCTAGATATAAAATAGTTATAATATTTTTATAATTAAATAAAACATATATATTACGATTCATATATATCATATATATTTTTTATAATAATACACAAAAAACAACCAAAAAACAACCAAAAAACAACCATTAAACAACCATACTATTATAAATACTATGCGTTGATACATTAAAATTTTAACACTATAAAATATATAACTTTTTACTAAATCATTTAAGGAATTAAATTTATTTATCAATATAAAACACAAAATAATTATGGAATATATATGTGATAAATGCAATAAAAAATATAGTTCATATCAAAGCTTATGGATACATAATAAAAAATATCATACTATTCAACAAAAACAGATTAATAAAAAGATAAGCAAAAAACAAATAGTTATAGTTAATGATTATAATTGTAAATATTGTGAAAAAGAATTTAATTATTATAACAATAAATGGAGACATGAAAAAACATGTAAATCAAAAAAAGATATGGAAGTTTTATTAGAATTAGAAAAACTAAAATTAGAAACTGTTAAAACAAAACTAGAAATTCAAAAAGATAAATCTACAACAACAATAACGTTTAAAGGAGTTAATAAAATGATGATGAATAATAGTAATAATACAACTAATACTAATAATACTCAAAATATTGTTAATAATAACAATTATAATTTGGTTTCTATTGGAAAAGAAAACATAGTAGAATTATTAACTAATAAAGAGAAAAAACAAATAATGGATTCCAGATTTTGTTCTTTAGAAAAATTAATTGAAATTACTCATTGTGGTAAATACAATAAATTTAAAAATATTCTAGTAACAAATTTAAAAGATGATTTAGCATATAAATATGATGAAATAAAAGGATATTTTATTACTGGAACAAAACATGAGTTAATTGATGATTTAATAACAAGTCGAGTTTTTGATTTAGAAGCAATTTATGATGAATTATCTGAAGCAAATAAAATAGATGATCAAACTAAAAAAATTATTCAAAAGTTTTTAGACCAAATACAATCTGATGCTCCATATATAAATGAAGAAGAAGATGTTACATATCCAAATTATAAGACATATAAAATAAAAAAAATAAAAATTTTACTTTATAATAATTGTGATAAAATTACAAAAGATATTGCTTTATTGATATCAACTTAAATTAATTTATTCACTGTGATTTACATTATATATATTTTTACAATAATAAAATATCCTTATATGATAAAAATAAACACTATCATTATCATAGATATGTGTATTATTATCCTATTGATTAACTAATTCTGTAATATTAACTAATTCTGTAATATTAACTAATTCTGTAATATTAAGTTATTATTTATATCAATTTAATTATAATAATTATTAAATTATGACTGATAATGAAATATTATTAGAATATGAAAAAACAATATTATAGAAATAAATTAAATTACTTTATTGATATCAATTTATTTTTGTTTTTTATTACTTTATTATTTGTTGGATCATAAATACCATAAAAGTCCCCTTTTACTTTTTTTATTTTATATATATTATTTTCAATTAAAAAGTATTCTTTATTTTTAATTAAAATTGTTTTATACTCAGAATTTTCAGTATAATTTTGTATTTTTTCAGTAAGCGTTTTTATGTTTTCATTTAATTTTTTATTTTGTTCTTCTTTAATTGTAGTTTTATAATCTTCTATTTTTTCAGTTAATAATTTAACATGATTAGTTAATTTGTCAAACGATTTAACAATATCATATTTTGAATTAGTTTTATTTTTTTTATATAAATGACTATTTTCACAAGCTTCTTGATATAATTTACTATTTTTATAATTTTTATATCCACGTGCAGAAGTTCTGTGTGGAATAACATTTAGTTGCATAAGTCTTGAACCAATAGCACCCGGGCTTCTTTTGAATCTAACAGCTAATTCTATTATATCTTTTTTATCATCATTATATAATTTTATTAATTCAGCATCTAAATCAGCATACCATGATTTACCGATATTTGTAAAATCAGAATATTTAATATTATCCATTAATTTATTATAATTATTAAAAATATTACTTTATAATAATTATGATAAAAGAATTGCTTTATTAATATCAACTTAAATTAATTTTATAGATTCATAATAACTATTTTCAATATTGATTATAAGCTATCTTATATTTATTATTTTTAATTAAACTTTCATACTAATAATTTTGTATTTTTGTTAAGTTATTTTTTTTAATAAATTGGTCCTAACTTATTTATATTCCACTCATTAGCAATATTTAGAACAGTTTCTTTTCCACCATGTTCTATAAGTATACTAATAGTTTCACATGTATCGGTATTGCCATAAGCAATATATTCACAAGCTAATAATGGTATTAAACTTATACCAACTGCAAAACCAACAACTCTAGTTATTTCAACGGGAATTAAAACTAGTCCAATAAAAGTTATATTTTTTCCAACTTCAAATGATCTTTTTAACATTAAATATTATATAATTATCTTTTTATATAAAGATTTATTTATTATAAAATAAATAATGAAAGTAGTATTTAAAATCGTTGCAAAAGAAAATTTAACTGAACTTTATAATGAAATAGAAAAAGTATTATGTGAGGGAAAATCTGGTTTTGGAAGAAATTTGAATGCATTAAGTGATTTATTAACTGGGGGGTTTTGGAAAATTATATAATAATAAAAAAAACAAAATTGAAACAGAACTAATTGTTCAAAAATCTAAATTGTTAACACCTAAAATTAGAAGAATTTTTGAGGAAGCAAATATTGAAAGTGAAAAGTATTATGATCCGTATTATTTATATTCATATAAATGGTTAACAATTACTTTAATTTAATCAAGACGAAGAAATAACTTTTTATTTTCATTAATTAAAGTTCTATGTTTATTTTCTATTCCATATGTTATTAGTAGTTCTTTGTCTTTAGAATAATGAATTTTTGTACAAGAACCTAAACCAAACCCTGTACCACAACAAGTTGATTCATATGAAAAAAATAAATTATCTTTAGTTTTACCAATACAAAACCAATATTTATCATCCCATCTTTTCATTCCATAATCAACATAAACAAAATAAAAACAATCTATATTATCTTTAATTTTAATTTTTTTGGAAACTGATAATTTATTATTGTATATAAAATATGCATTTATAAAATGTGAATTTGAATGTGACAAGTTATAATCTACATTAAAAGGTTCATCAAATATTTGTTTGATTTTATTAGTGTCATCTATTAAATTATTAAAAATATGTTCCATTTATATAACGTTTATATGATGTCTTTTTAAGTCATTATTATATTACAATAATAATATAGGAGCAGTTATTGCGGAAGATAAACACCACATACTTGGTGAACATTGCATATTTGATAAAAATAAATATGAAAATATTAATGTTGATGTTAAAAATAAACCAGAAATGATAATAAAATTATTATCAATATTTTGTTTATTATTTTTTTTTATTTTATTATCAAACAAATACCAAAATAACATCAAACCGTACATTATAATCATTACTTGTCTAAGATAATTTTTATTAAAACTCCAATATAAGCAACTTGTTAGTTGTATATTTTGATTATTAAATGAAACAATAAATGTATAAATAGCAATAATTACAGTTATAATTAAATATAACTTATTAATTTTAAATATTTGATTAAATAATAAAAAAAATATTAACCCTTGTAATCCAAGATTTATAAAAATCATTTGTGTTAAAAATGGATTAGTATTATTTGTATAATATATACAAGCTTCGAATAATTGAATAAATGTATAAAAAATAACAAAATATCCAAGAATTTGTCTTTCAATAGTTTTACAAGTTAAAATGAAACCTGATAATGTACCAATTAAAAAAGAAATAATAGATGTTTCAAAATCTATATACATTAAATATATTAAATATATTAAGAAATTAAATTTAATAATTTTAAATATTCATTTAATGTTATTTTATTTAATATATCATTATGACTAGTATTATTAAACCATATTGGTTTTAGTGTTTTATTTTGTAAATTTTTATATAAATATTTACTATGTGAAATATCTATAACATTATCATCTGTACCATGAAATATTTTAGTAGGACACTTAATATTAGTAATTTTTTTATGAGATTGAAATTTATTATAAGAAATACATGATTCAACAAGATCATTATCAATAACCACTTTTGGAATACTTTTATAAGGACTAATTAAGATAATAGGCAGTATCCAATCGGTATTATAAACATAATCTAAAACAACACCTGTACCTAATGATTGTCCAACTAAACGTATTTTTTTATTTAATTTTAGATAATACCACATTACTATTGATAATGATAAATTACATGTAGCTTCGCTCGGTATTCCTTCAGATAAACCGTAACTTGGATAATCATAAGATACAACATCAACACCTAAACTATTCGATAATAATTGTAAATATGAATACATTTCATAGTTATCAGAAGCATTGCCATGAGAAAAAATAATTATTTTATTTTCATGTTTTAAATTATTTGGACTAATATGTAAAACATTAATTAATAAATCATTATATGATAAATTAAATAATTTAACATTTTTATTATTTGATAATTGAATTATGTTATTTTTATTATTAAGTGGAGGCATGTATACCATTGATGTAACAATATCGTTAATTGAAGTAAAAGAATCTAACCCGGATTCAAGACCAAAAAAATTACCCATATATTTATACTATAATAAAATTATGTCTTTAACGAAAAAAATTTGATAAAATAATATATTATTATTATAGTATAAATAATATGGTTAATAAATTAGTTATTGTTGAATCGCCTGGAAAGATTAAAAAGATTACTGAATATTTAGGCGATGGTTATATAGTAAAAGCATCATTTGGACATTGTATGGATTTAGATAAAAAAACATTATCAATTGATGTAGAAAATAATTTCAATCCTATTTATGTTATATCAGAAGATAAAAAGAAAGTTGTAAAAGAATTGAAATCTCTTGCAAAAAATTGTGAAGTGATATTAGCATCAGATGAAGATCGTGAAGGAGAAGCGATAGCATATTCATTAAGTAATATTTTAGATTTAAGAAATCCAAAAAGAATAGTATTTCATGAAATAACCAAAAAAGCAATAAAAGAGGCTGTAGAAAACCCACGTGAAATAGATATGAATATGGTTTATGCACAACAAGCAAGAAGATTATTAGATAGATTAGTTGGTTATAAGATAAGTCCAATATTATGGAAACAAATGAATACAACTAGTGTACAATCAGCAGGTAGAGTTCAATCAGTGGTATTAAAAATAATAAATGATAAAGAAGAAGAAATTAAAAATTCAATAAATACCCCTTATTATAAATCAATAGTAACACTAACATATAAAAAAAATAAAATAAATGGTTTATTAACAAAAAATAAAGAAAATGAAATTTATAAATTTGAATCAACTAATGAAGCAATTGATTTTTTAAAAAAAATAAATGATGAATCAGTATTTAAAGTAATTGATATTCAAAATAAAAAGTCAACACGAAAACCAGCACCACCATTTATAACATCGTCACTTCAACAAGAAGCTTCAACAAAATTAAGATTTGGTGTACAAAAAACAATGCAGGTAGCACAAAAATTATATGAAGAAGGGTTAATAACATATATGAGAACAGATTCAACATGTTTATCTAATGATGCAATAAATAATTGTAAAGATTATATTAAAAAGAATTATGGAGAAGATTATTCAAAGCCGAATCCATATAATATAAATAAACAGGGTGCACAAGAAGCACATGAAGCAATAAGACCAACAAATGTAAATTATGAAATATCAGACAGTTTAGATAAAGATTGTAAAAAGTTGTATGATTTAATTTTAAGACGAACGTTAGCATCACAGATGAGTCCAGCCGAACTAGATATTCAAACGATTAAAATAGACACACAAAATAAGAATAAGAGTATTTTAAAAGAGTTAGATGCATTATGGTTATCAACATTTGAATCGATAATATTTGAAGGATTTTTAAAAATATATAATGATAAAAATGATGATGATGAAACAAATAGTGAAATAAATAAAAATGATAAAAAATTAGAATTAAAAAATGATACATCATTAAACTTTGAATGTATAAAGATAACTCAAGAATATACAAAATTACCTTTAAGATTTAATGAAGCAGGATTAGTAAAATATTTAGAAAAAAATGGTATAGGGAGACCATCGACATATGCATCAATAATTAATAAAGTAATAGAAAGAAAATATGTGGAAGTTAAAGATATAGAAGGAATAAAAAAAGAATCAATAAATATTGATTTAGATAAGAAATATAAAATAAAAGAAACAATAAAAGAAGTAGTATTAGGTAAGGAAAATAAAAAAATAGTGCCAACAGAATTAGGAAGTAATGTAAATAATTTTATGATAACAAATTTTTCACCGATAATTCAAGTAGATTTTACAGTAGAATTTGAAAAATATTTAGATATGATAGCAGAAGGTAAAGCAAAATGGTTTAATATATTAGATAAATTTTACAAAATGTTTAATCCAATAGTAATTGAATTATCAAATAAAATGATAAAAGATAAAGAGAAAGAAAAAGAAGATAAATTTTATATGAAACATCCTACATTAGATGTAGATATATATATCGGTTCAGGAAAATATGGTCCATATGTTAAATTTACTGATGAAGATGAAAAAATAAAATATGTATCAATACCAGATTTAGAAGTATCTAAAGAAGAAGTATTAGATTTGATACAATATCCAAAATATTTAGGAAAATATGATAAAAAAAAAGTGTATATTTATTCAGGAAAATTTGGATATTATTTAAAATGTGGTGATAAAAATATATCTTTTAATCAAGATGATATAGAAAAAGTGGATATAGAATATTGTAAAAATTTAATGGAATCTGGTGATAAATATGCACTTAAAACATTTAAAATAGAAAATACAACAATAAATGTAAAAGAAGGTCAATATGGACCATATTTACAATTATTAAATTCAAAAAATAAAGTATTAAAAAATATATCTATACCAAAAAATATTCAAATAAAAGATATAACAATAAAAGATGTAATGAAAATAATTGATAAAATTTAATTTAATATAAAAATATCTAAATTATAATATATATGAACGCTCAATATCAACCTGATGAAACTGAAAAAGTAGTTCCTCAAAAACCACAATATTCACCACTTTATTTTATTACACATTTAATTTTATCATTTTTTGCACTTTATCTTTCATGGAGATGCAGTGGGTCAAAATTTGATGCTTTACAATTTATAGCTGCATTTTGTTGCCCTCATTTATATATTATTTGGGCACTAGCAGTACATGGCGGTTGTGGTATATTTGAAGGACAATTATCAAAATTAAGTTAAAATAAAAAGTTTATTTAATTATAATAGAATATTTTTTAATTTTTTGAAATCCATAAAATTTACCCCATTTTTTATTAATATCAATAAAATCTTTTTTTGATATTTTTATTTTTTTTTTATTTGAATTTATTATAAATATTTTTTCATTTTTATTATCATTTATTTTTATTAATCTATCATATTCTTTATTTGGTATTGGTGAAAAATTAAAATTATATTGATCTTTACCAATTATTAATCCAATGATATCATAATTAAAATATTCTTTAGGTGGTTTATTACTAGATTCGCTAATTTTTTTTAATTTATAATAAACATCATATGGATCATCAACTTTATGTGATTTTATTACAACATTTTCGATTAATAAATAATATAAATTATTTGAATCAATAGCATATGGATAAGGATAATCATTATTACCAACTGGTGAAACAAAATGATTAATTGGTGAGAATGATTTAAAACTAAAAATTAATTTACCTATAAAAACATATTCTAAATTATTTATTTCAATTAAAATACTATTGCCGTCAAAAGCTTTACCATACCCTTTACTAAATATAGTCATTTTAATTTTAGGAGATTTTCCTATCCAAATTTTTGTATATTTTGTTGAATATAAAAGTTTATTATTTTCATTATCATATACGCTTATTTTATTATCAATATTATTAATGTCAACTTTAAATGGTCTATTACCATTATCGTGTGTATAATAAGTTTTTAACATATATATTATAATATAAATTTTTAGTTAAAGATAAAAATTTATTAATGGAACATAACTATTCGTGATAAAATATTAGATAAATTCAAAAATTTTAATCTATTTTAACAAAAACAATATTATATAGGAATAACAAATAAAATATTTTTTGGTTAATTGGAATAAATAATATTTGTGATCAATTATATATGTAAATATGAAAAGAGTTAGAATAGATAATAAATTTAGATCAGATTAATATATTAATTAAATTATGTTTTTATGTTATAAATAAATAAAATGATTAATTTAATAAAAAATTAGTATTTAATAAAAAAAAGAGTATTTATAATTTAATAAAAAAGTGTATTTATACTTCAATATCATTATTACTATGAATAATTATTTGTAAAATTTCAAAAATTTCAGACGTATGTCTAATATTTTTAATTTCGTTAAAAGTTTTTTTATATACATCTTTATGAAATGTAATTTCATTAATATTATTATTAACATAACTTTCTAATGCAATTAATAAGTTTTCTAATATTTCATTTTTTTGTAAACTATTAATTCTTTTTAGTTGAGAAATAAAAGGATTTAATTTTTCAATATAAGATTTTTTTAATTCATATTGTGTATTAATAAAATCTAAATATGTATTATTTAAAACAGCTGTTTCACAATTTTGAATATTTTTTTCATACTCTATTAAACTTTCTTTGAGTATATTTTTATCAATATTAGTTTCATAATTTTGATTAATATTAGTTTCATAATTTTGATTAATAGTATTTTCATAATTTTGATTAATATTAGTTTCATAATTTTGATTAATATTAGTGATAATAGAATTGTTTTGTAATTCTTCGTTTTTTTTTAATTGTTCTTCATATTCTTTTAAACTTTGTTGTAGAATTTTTTCAATATCTTCATCTCTATTTTTTTTAAGTTGTTCTTCATATTCTAATAAACTTTGTTTAATAATAGAATTAAATTCAGAATCATCATTATCAGGAATATTATTATTAGGAAGTAATGTATCATTATAAGAGGGTACGGGTGGTCTTACATATTCATCATCGGAATCCATAAGTAAACTCAGTGATTATTTAAAAAAAAAATTTCAATTTTTTTTAGATAATTTTGTTAATAAAATCATTTTCTTTAATAGTAGAATTACTAATATAGTTTGAAAAAGTATTTATTCTATAATTTTTACTCTTTCTTGAAGAAATTAATGCAATTGATGAATTTTTTTCTTTAATATATCTAAGAAAATTAGTGTCATCAATAAATACTTGATATCTAAATAAATAAATATAAGTAAATAATAAAAAAGAATAAATAATATATTCAAATTTACTTGTAGTACCATGTAAAATATCAAAAGAATAAACTTGTGATAAAACCATAAGTAATCCGAAAATAATTGATAAATATATTTTATTCATACTAATAGAAATATCTTTAATTGATCTACATGTAATTAATGGTAAAATAATCATATTTATGATAAAAGAAAAAATAAACATATAAAAAAGATTATGTGATAAATACATATATTAAAAATTAGATATTTTTTATTTTTGTGCTTCTAATTATAATAGAATAATTGCGTCAATTATTAAATTTGAACATAAAAAGTATAATTTATTAAATCTCATAACATGCTTAAAAAAAATTTGTAAATAAATATAATGTATATTATTTTAGGAATTATTATTTGTTATATAATTTATAGAATTTTTAAGTATGAAAATTTTACAAAAAATATATATTTAAGTAAAACTGAATTAGAAAAAACATTAATAAATAATAAAGATAAATATTATGAAACATTTAATGATAATGATTTAAGAGTAAGAAATATTGAAACCATAAAAGATTATCATGAAATAATAAAAACATCCTGTAAAAATATAAATAATAAAACATCTAAACTACTAGATGAAATAACAGTAAAAGCAGATAATAAAATAAAAAAAATAAGTGCGATTGGTTTTAATGGGAAAAAAGCATCACAAATACAATGGATAATTGGTATGACTTGTGGTAAAAAATATGAATATGGATTACCTCATACAAGAAATTATATTATTGTAATACCAGAAAGTATAATAGATAATAAAGAAATATTATTAGGTGTATTAATACATGAGAAAATTCATATATATCAAAAAATGTATCCAGAAGATGCAAATATTTGGATTAAAAACAATGGATTTTTAAAATATAAATTAAGAACAAAAGATGATAATATTAGAGCAAATCCAGATATAAATAATTATATTTATAAAAACAAAAAAAATAATATTTTAATGTCAAAATATAATGAATTACCTTTAACTATTAATGATGTAATGTATTATCCGGTTAATGATTATAAATACGAACACCCGCTTGAATTAATGGCGTATACATTGGAAGATGAAATCAATAAATAAGTTTATGAATTACTTACTGTTGTTATAACATAAATATTTTTTTTAATTTTTTTTTGTGATATAATTGTATATACTAATCCCCGCTGTAATAAAATTTCTTGTTCTTTAATATTATTTATTGAACAATCAATATATTGAATATCATCATCTAATCTTAGTTCATAAATAATACCTTCTTTACCAGCAAATTTTTGTGCAACATTTAATATTTTACTTGTTGACACAAAACCATAATCTAATCCACTGTAAATAGTATTTCCATGAATACCTCTATAAAGAATTTTAATATTTTTAATTGGAATATTAAATTCTTTGTCTATATTTGATATATGTTGTTTGATTTCGATAATTTTTTCTGAATTTATGTTATATTTATTAGCAAATTCTTGTTCTGAAAGATTTTCTCTTAAAAATTTATTAATATAATAAAATTCTTTATCTTGATATGCTCTTATACTATTTTCATACATATTTTATAAGTACGATATTGTAATATAAAAATTTGTCAATTTTTTAAGTATTTTATTAATGTTAAATTATTTAAAAAAATATTGTTATTAATGTCTTAATGGAAACCGAGACATATGCTTTTTCTGCCGATATCAATCAATTGTTATCACTAATCATTAATACAATTTATTCAAACAAAGAAGTATTTTTAAGAGAATTAATATCAAATAGTTCTGATGCATTAAATAAGATAAGATATCAAAGTTTAACAGATTCATCATGTTTAGATACAAATACAAATTTAGAAATAAATATTTTATTTGATCATGAAAATAAAGTATTAACAATAATGGATACAGGTGTAGGTATGACTAGAGATGAATTAATTAATAATTTGGGAACAATAGCAAGTTCTGGTACTAAAAAATTCATTGAAAGTATGACTTCAAAAGATGTATCATTAATTGGTCAATTTGGAGTTGGATTTTATGCTGCTTATTTGGTAGCAGATAAAGTAAGGGTTGTATCTAAAAATAACAATGATGAACAATATGTATGGGAATCGGATGGTAATGGTACATTTACAATAAGTAAAGATGAAGTAAATGAAAGATTATTAAGAGGAACAAAGATAATGTTGCATTTAAAAGAAGATATGTATGATTATTTAGAAGAATCAAGAATAAAAGAATTAATAAAAAAACATAGTAATTTTATCGATTTTCCAATAAATATACAAACCTCAAAAACAAGAGAATATGAAGTAGAAACTGAAGATAAAGACGATAATGGTGAATTATTAAAAGATGAAAATGGAGAAGTAAAGAAAGAAACCAAAACTGAATCATATACAGAAATGGAACAATTAAATAAAACAAAACCAATCTGGACAAGAAATCCAAAGGATGTGACTGAAGAGGAATATTCAGATTTTTATAAATCATTGACTGGTGATTATGATACATACTTAGATCATTTACATTTTTCAGTAGAAGGTCAAGTTGATTTTAAAGCATTATTATTTATTCCAAAGAGAGCACCATATGATTTATTTGATGGACAAACAAAAAGAAAGAGTGATATAAAATTATATGTAAAGAAAGTATTTATAACAGATGATTTTGAAGAATTAATACCAGAATATTTAAAATTTGTGAAAGGTGTTATTGAAACGGATGATGTACCATTAAATATTAGTAGAGAAATGTTACAACAAAATAAATTAATGAAAATAATAGGTAAAAATATAGTAAAGAAAGTATTAGAAATGTTTACAACAGTGAGTGAAGATTCAGAAAAATTTAGAATTTTTTATGAACAATATAGTAAACATATTAAATTAGGTGTTCATGAAGATTCAACAAATAGATCAAAACTAGCTGGTTTATTAAGATATGAAACATCAAAAAGTGATGGTGATTTAATATCATTAGATGAATATATTGAAAATATGAAAGAAGGTCAAACAAATATTTATTATATGACAAGTGATTCAATAAAATCAATACAAAACAGTCCATTTTTAGATTATTTTAAGAATAAAGATTATGAAGTATTATTTATGGTAGATCCATTAGATGAATATATAACTCAACAATTAAGAGATTATAAAGAAAAGAAATTATTATGTATAACAAAAGAAAATGTAGATTTAAATGCAAATGAAGATGAAAAACAAGAACATGAAAGAAACAATACAGAATTAAAAGTTGTATGTGATTATGTTAAATCAGTATTAAGTGATGAAGTAGAAAAAGTAGTAGTGTCTAGTAGATTAGAGAAATATCCATTTTTATTATCAACAAGTGAATTTGGTTGGACAGCAAATATGCAAAGAATAGCAAAAGCACAAACATTTGGAAAACAAGATATGATGCAATTTATGATGGGTAAAAAAATATTAGAAATAAGTCCTAAACATGAAATTGTACAAAAAATGAAAACCAAATTAGATTATAATAGTGAAGCTGATATGACAGATTTAGTGAAATTACTATATGATCTAGCATTACAATCATCAGGTTTTAATATTGAAAATTCAACAGATTTTACAAGTCGTGTATTAAAATTAATAAGTCATGATCTAAATAATATTAGTTTACACCCTTGAAGATTTAAAATGCTTATTATTAAAAAATATAATTAAAACAATTTAAAAAAATAATTATAATATATAATTAGGATGATGAGTTATTAAGTTAATTCTATCTTTAATTAATTGTAATTTAATTACTATATATTAATTAAAGGGTTTTTTAGGTTTTTGAGCATCCTTATCTATGAAATTATTGTAATTACTTATAAAAAGTTTATGCAATAATAAAGATTTTTAAACCTAATTTAAAAATTCAGTTATGTTTGACGACATAACAAAAATCATAATTTACATATTTCTGAAATGAATAAACTTTATAAATTTTTATGCTAAATAAAATCGACATTTTAAATCTTCAAGGGTGTAAAAAATAAAGAAATAACAGTATAAAAATAACATAATAATTAACGTAATCTAGGAACTAAATATTCTATTTCTAAAATATCAAAAACATCACGTTCATTATTAATAGGAATTTTATCACCATTATCTTTAAATAATCCATATTCAGATAATTTTAACTTTTTAGTTTTAGCTATCTGTCTCATTTTTTTATTTAATTCAGCAGAACCAGTAAAATATAACAAAGCGGAATAATAACTATCAAAAGGAATAAATCTAATGTCAATTCTTCTAACAGGATTATCTTTATATTTTAAAAATCCCATATATTTAGTTTTACCAAGTTCTGTTAAATCATCAACCAATAATGGTGAATCATTATTTTTTTTAATAGGTTCTTTTAATAATTTAACAATATCAGGTAAAAAATTATTATCCTCATTAATTTTGCCAAATTTACTAATTAAAATATCAATATCACCGGAAGTTGGTTTTTCTCTTCTATATGAACCACAAAATTCAAAAAGAAATTGTTCTTCAGGTTTAAGTTTTTTATTGATTTTTTTAATTAAATCAGTAAAAATTTTATATATTTTATCAATTTCATTTCTAGGAATATTACCTTCAAATTTACCATAATATTTTAAACCCAATTCTATTTTTTCGTTAACTTCAATTTCTTTATTTTTAATTTTTTTTTTAAGATCTTTAACTGAAGTAATACCTTTATTAAATAATTCAATAGCATGTGTATGACCAATACCAACAACTGATTCTAAATCTTCAATAATTTTATTTTTTTCTTTTTTATTATTAACAAAATCACCAAGTTCAGATAATTTACCAGTTAATAAAATTTCTTTAATTCTATCAATAGTACCTTTTCCAATACCATTAATATCTTTTAATTCAATATAGTTATCTATTGTGATTTTTTTAGGATAATTTTTTAAAATATTAGTAACATTTTTAAGTTGTTTTAATCTAAATTGATTAGCAGTAATAGCTTTAGCATTTTTGTTATTATCTATTTCATCTTGAAGATAAACAAGTAATCTGTCAAATTCATCAATTATTTTAGTATTCATTAATATATATATTTTAGGTCTAAAAAGTTTTTTTTTCAAATTTATTTATTTATACTAAAAAACTGAAATTATGAATTAAAGACATGAAAGTAAAATATATAATGTTAAATAAACTTTTTCCACAAACAAATTATGAAAAGTTACAACATGATAAAGAAGGTTTATATTCAATTACAAATTATAAAGAAGCAGATATTATATCAACAATAATAAAAAATAATTTTGAACCCAATACAAATATAAAGATATTCGATGGAACTGGTGGATTAGGTGGAAATACATTTTCATTTTCTAAATATTTTAAAAATGTTACAACAATTGAATTTAATAAAGAAAGATGTAATATGTTAATACATAATGTTACCCATTATAAACTATTAAATGTAACTATACATAATACTGATTCTGTAGAATATTTATTAAAAAATAAAAAAAATTTTGATGTATATTTTTTTGATCCACCATGGGGTGGACCTGATTATAAAAAACATAAACAATTAAGATTCAAAATGGGTGGTTATAGTTTGGATGTTTTAGCAGAAAAATTAGAAAAAAATAAATTATTAATATATAAATTACCTTTTAATTATGATTTTACAGAATTTAATAATTTAAATTATAAATTATATCAAGTAAATAAATATTTTATTATTGTTATTTTATTATAAAAAAATTGTTAAAATAACTTAAAAGAACCTTATTATATAATATAATGGGTAAAAAAATAGTTCTTGGTGGAGGTGATGCATTTTTAATTTCGGAGGTAGATGTTAAATCTAAAGTAGTAGATTATTTATATAATACTTTAAATTTATCAAAATATAGATATGTTATGTTAGATAATTCTCAAAAACTTAAATCATTACAAGAAAATGAACATTATGTATCACCAAATTATAAAGGTCATAGTTATTTTTTAATTTTTATGACAGTATTTAATAAACCTAGTTGTTTTTTAATTGATAGAAAAAAATTATCATATCATAAAAATCAAGTAGATTTACATACTTTATTTTTACCTAAAATTAATGTTGATACAAATATTAATATGTTTTCAGGAAGTATTTTTGAAGGTAAAATAGTAAAAAAAGATAATAAATCATATTTTTTAATTCAAGATTGTTATTGTTTAATGAATAAAAAATTATTAGAAATGGAAATTGAACAAAAAATGTTATATATAAATGATATAATAAAATCTAATTTATCGGGTGATACAATTTGTGAAAATTTTGGATTTAAAGTAAATAAACTTTATAAATATAATGATTTAGAAAAATTGGTCTATGATATAATACCAAATTGTGGAATACCTAGTAATGGTTTAATTTTTTATCCTAAAACATCAGGTATTGTTGTATTATTTATAGAGAAAAAAGTAGAAAAAATAGATATTGATTCTAAACAAGATGAAAAAATAATAAATAGATCATTTGATATTATTTATAATTTTAAAGATTTTTTATATTCAAGAACATATTCTTATGAAAATGAACCAAAGAAAAAAATATTATGGATAAAAAAAACAGATATACCAGATGTATATAATTTATATGAAAAAAAAGAAAATCCAAAAATTGGTATAGCACATATACCAAATTTAAAAATTTCACATTATTGTTTTAAAAATATTACAACAAAACCAGTTCAAATTAATTGTGTATTTTCAAACAAATTTCAAAAATGGATTCCATTAAATATTATTTAAACAACGACTTCTTTAATTTTTTTTATTATATTATAAATAACAGTGTTTGGATTAACTAAGATATATTTAGTACTAAAATATTTAATAAATACATAATTAGTTAAAGCAATAAATAATAGTATTATAGAATTTTTTATTAATATATCATTTATTGAAAAACTATTATTTGATCTACTTAAAATATAATAAACAATAGCAATTACTAAAAACACTAATCCTAAATTAGATATTATAACATTATATTTTACTGTTTTATTTATTTTTTCAACTATTTTATCAGCTTCTTCTAAATGAGTATTTGATAAATTATTTACATAATCTTTAAATCCATCATTAATATCTGGCCCTAATATTTTAATAGGGGAAATTATTCCATCTGTTAAAAAATTAACTTGGTTTTGTATGATTTCACTTGCTAAATTATCAAAATAATAAAAAAAGAAAGCCCATATAAACAGTAAAGTAAAGATGACATTAATAATTATGGTAATACTTAATTCTGAAAAATTTATTGACATTATATTATGATTTATAAAAAAATTCTATAAATTTAAAATAATTTATTATATAAATTATAATAATAATGTCTGGAAAAATATTTAGTACAAGTTTAATAGTTAATATATTATTGTATATTACAATTTTATACACTATTTTAAGTAATTTATTTATATATTATATAACACCAAACGCTACAAATGTTGTTAATAAAGAATTAAAAAATGTTATTAATGATACATTTAAACCATTAATTAATAATAAAGATAAAATCATTGAAAAAATTAATGATTTGAAATCAGAATATTCAGAATTATTAAAACAATATGAAGCAATTAAAACATTAACAAAAAATAATTTAATATATAAAAAATTAAATGAATTAAAAGTACAAATAGAAAATTTAACATTTTTAGAAAATTCATTACCAATTGGTGCTTTATCAACATTACGGTCTGGATTGATTTTACCAAAATTTAATATCAATGAATTATCAGAATATTTTAAAAATATTTCTTTTGATTATTATTTAAAATTATTTAATAGTGATAATATCACTAGAAAAAATGAAAATAATAAATTATTTAGTCAAATTAAAATGGTAAACTTGCTTTTAATCATTTTTTCTATAGTTTTTATTAGTACATTAGTAAACAACAATTCTATTACAACTAATCAAGTATTTATGTTATTAGTTGAATGTTCAAGTACATTTATAATTGTAGGTATAATCTTATTATTATTTATTACTAATTTAACAAATAAATTTATACCTATTACTCCGTCTTTTATTTTTAATTCAGTATCAAACACATTAAAATCTAAATTTTAATCAAAAAAATAAACAATAACAGTAATATTATCTTGTGACCCTTTTTCAAGACCATAATTAGCAAGTTCTTTTGCATAATTTCCATTGTAATTTTTAAATTGTAAATTTCTAATGAATTCAATAGCGGATTGATTAGTTAATGCATCCCATAAACCATCACATGCAATTATTAAAAATTTATCTTTTTGATTAATTTTATATTTCATTATACTTGGCACATGTGTTACATATGGACAACAATCTAAATCACCAAATGATCTAGATAATGATAAAGTTTTAACTCTCCAATCAGAACCGTCATAATATATTTTACCACCTAATTGCTCAATTCTAGATTTTTCTTCTGGTAAGTTCGGTTTATGATCTACTGTTAATTGTACAGCTTCTCCTGATTTATTACATAATACAGCTCTTGAATCACCTACATTAATTAACCATAATGTATTTTTCTTTTTTTCATCAATACAATTTAGTGCAACACATGCAGTAGAACCACAATATTCAACAGCTTTTGGATGTTTCATTTTTAAGTTATTTTGTAAAAAATTATAAATTTCATTAACATAATTAACAAAATCTTTTTTATTTTTATAAATATTATTTTTAAGTTTTATTAAAAAAAAATCGGGTAAATTATTTTTTAAATATTTAGATACTCTAGATCCACCATGACCATCAAATACACCAAATAAATTAATTGGATTGTATTCGGTGTTACTATTATTTAAATTAATAAAAGAAAAATGATTATCTTCTTGGGTAGGTCTTTTTCCCTGTAAGCTATAAGAATATACTCTCATTATATTAATTATGATTTTTTTTTAAGAAAAACTAATAATTACTTAAAAAAATATTTGTTAAATAAACTAATGATTTCTTTATTTTTATTTTTTACTTTTTTTAATTTTTATTTAATTCCATATTTTTTTATAGATTATTTTGATTTTTTTACTATTAATTATATTATTCCTTTTATTAATTTTATTCATAAATGTAAAAACAATAAAAGAAAAATATTTATTAATATATTAGATTCAGAAGAATATGAAGAAAGTGATGAACTAATATTTGATATAGATTTAAATATTATTTTTCAAAATATAAAACATAATTTAATTTTAAATAATATCATTTTTGGTTTTAATTATGACTTGATTATTAAAAATAATAATGATGGTTTAATAAATGATAATAATGATGGTTTAATAAATGATAATAATGATGGTTTAATAAATGATAATAATGATGGTTTAATAAATGATAA
>JACCDX010500042.1_pt1 | contig 30083 bp, 24 predicted proteins | sample 7449681 | NCBI WGS metagenome assembly JACCDX01 (sample SAMN15323450, study PRJNA562643) | freshwater metagenome | isolation source: river surface water | place: USA:Blue River Watershed | collected 2017-08-18
CACGACCGCCACTTCCTGAACCAGGTGTGCACGCACATGGCCGACATGGACTACGGCACGCTGAAGATCTATCCGGGCAATTACGACGACTACATGCTGGCGTCCGCGCAGGCGCGCACGCAGCAGTTGACGGCCAATGCGAAGGCGAAGGAAAAAATCGCCGAACTGCAGGACTTCGTGCGCCGCTTCTCGGCCAACAAGTCCAAGGCAAGACAGGCCACGTCGCGTGCGAAGCAGATCGACAAGATCAAGGTCGAGGACGTCAAGCCGTCGTCGCGCCAGAACCCGTTCGTTCGCTTCGAGGGCGAGAAAAAGCTGCACCGCCTTGCGGTAGAGACCCAGGGTATTTCGAAAGCCTACGACCGCCAGCTGTTCCGCAATTTCAGCATTGCCGTCGAGGCAGGTGAAAAGATCGCCATCATCGGCGAGAACGGCGCCGGCAAGACCACGCTGCTGCGCTGCATCGGCGGCGACGTTTGCGGACTGACGCCGGACAGCGGCACCGTCAAATGGGCCGAGAACGCGAATGTCGGCTACATGCCGCAGGACCCGACCGAAGAATTCGCGGTCGACAAGCCGCTGACGGACTGGATGGGCCAGTGGACACAGGAAGGCGACGACGACCAGGCGGTGCGCTCCATCCTCGGCCGCTTGCTGTTCTCCGGCGACGAAGTGAAGAAGTCGGTGAAGGTGCTGTCCGGCGGCGAGAAGGGCCGGATGATGTATGGCAAGCTGATGCTGGGTCGTCACAACGTGCTGCTGATGGACGAGCCGACCAACCACATGGACATGGAATCCATCGAATCGCTGAACATCGCTCTGGAAAAATACGCCGGCACCCTGATATTCGTGTCGCACGACCGCGAGTTTGTGTCCTCGCTGGCGACGCGCATCCTCGAGGTGAAGCAGGGCGAGATCGTCGACTTCCAGGGCAGCTATGATGAATACTTGGCTTCGCAGGGACTGCAGTAAGCCGAGGGCCGGAGGGTAAGCGTGGAAATCAAGACTGTCGAATTCGAAAGGCCGGCCGGGGAGGGCATGAGCTGCGTCGCGTCGGCCTGGGCCAAGGTGCCCGAGCCGCTGACGCCGGAACAGCGCGCCGCGCTGAAGGATCGCGCGCGCCGGCTGCTGAAGGAAAAAAATGCGGTGCTGGTCGCGCATTACTACGTCGATGCCGACCTGCAGGACCTCGCCGAGGAAACTGGCGGCTGCGTGTCCGACTCGCTCGAGATGGCGCGTTTCGGCCGCGACCACGCCGCGCAGACGCTGGTGGTGGCCGGCGTGCGCTTCATGGGCGAGACAGCCAAGATCCTGTCGCCCGACAAGACCATCCTGATGCCCGACCTCGACGCGACATGCTCGCTCGACCTCGGCTGCCCGGCCGATGAATTCGCCGCCTTCTGCGACGCGCATCCCGACCGTACCGAGGTGGTCTATGCCAACACCAGCGCGGCGGTGAAGGCGCGCGCTGACTGGATGGTGACTTCGTCGATCGGTCTCGACATCGTCAAGCACCTGCACGCGCAGGGCAAGAAGATCCTGTGGGCGCCGGATCGCCACCTTGGCAGCTACATTCAGAAGCAGACCGGCGCCGACATGCTGCTGTGGCAGGGCTCCTGCCTCGTGCATGACGAGTTCAAGGGCGTCGAGCTCGACCTGCTGAAGCATGAACACCCGAACGCGAAGGTGCTGGTGCATCCGGAGTCGCCGGCTGCCGTGGTCGAACAGGCCGATGTGGTCGGTTCGACCTCGCAGCTGATCGCCGCTGCGGTGTTGATGGACGCGCAGGAATTCATCGTCGCCACCGACAACGGCATCCTGCACAAGATGCGAATGGCCGCGCCCGGCAAGACCTTCATCGAAGCGCCGACCGCCGGCAACGGCGCCACCTGCAAGAGCTGCGCGCATTGCCCGTGGATGGCAATGAACGGGCTGCAGAACCTGGTCGATGTGCTCGAGAGCGGCCGCAATGACATCCAGGTCGATCCGGCCATCCGCGACAAGGCCGTCAACTGCATCAGCCGCATGCTGGATTTCGCTGCGGCGAAGAAGGCGAACGTGCGTCCGTCCGCGGATCTGGCGGCCGAGCAGGCGCTGTTTTCCGGTATCGGCCCGGCATGAGCACGCTGAAAAATCCCTTCGCCCCGTTCGACCCGGCGCTGGCCGCGGCCTTCGAGGCGAATGTTACCGCTGCGCTGGCCGAAGATGTCGGCAGCGGCGACTGGACCGCGATGCTGGTGCCCGAGGGGCAAATGGTCGAGGCCCGCGTCATCGTGCGTGAAGCTGCCGTGCTGTGCGGCGCGCCGTGGTTCGAGGCAGTGATGATCGCCTGCGATCCGCGCATCGTGCTCGACTGGCGCTATGCCGAGGGCGACCTGATGGCGGCCGACAGCGAAGTGGTGGCGATCAGGGCGCCGGCGCGCGCGTTGCTGACCGCCGAGCGCAGCGCACTGAACTTCCTGCAGCTGCTGTCCGGCGTGGCCACCGCCACCCGCGACTACGTGAAGCTCGTCGAGGGCACAAGGGCAGCCATCCTCGATACGCGCAAGACGTTGCCTGGTCTGCGCCTCGCGCAGAAATACGCGGTACGTGTCGGTGGCGGAATGAACCAGCGGCTCGCGCTGTATGACGGCATCCTGATCAAGGAAAACCATATCGCCGCAGCCGGCGGCATCCCGCAGGCAATGCGGGCCGCGCAGGCGCTGAATGCCGGCGTGTCGATACAGATCGAGGTCGAGAGCCTCGACGAACTGCAGCAGGCGCTCGATGCCGGCGCGACCTCGGTCCTGCTGGACAACTTCAGCACCGACATGATGCGCGCCGCCGTGCAGCTGTCGGCGGGCAGGGCGCTGCTGGAAGCGTCCGGCGGTGTGAATCGCGATAGCGTGCGTGCCATTGCCGAAACAGGTGTCGACAGGATTTCCATCGGCAGCCTGACCAAGGATGTCGCTGCCACCGATTATTCCTTGCGCGTGATTGGCTGAATCACCAGCCTGAAAAACGGATGCACTGACAGGCTGACACGCGCACTTCCCTGCAAGCGCGGCAGCGTACGTTTCGCTGCACGCGCTGACACACCGCAGTATCCCGGCGCACGGTCTCCTGAACCAGCGATCAGCATCCGGCATCATGTGCGCGTCCTTCCATCTCGCGAACGCATGATGCGCATTCAGCGCTGATCGCTGCAAGCCTCGTTCTCGCGCACCGCAGAGGCAGCCAGCTTCGATCTCTGAACCAAGTTTCCGTTGATGGTACGAATGCGCTCGTTATTTCTTTCTGGAGCAAGCGCCGTGTCTGTTGCCAAACCCCACAGCCCTGTAGCCCGTCCTGCGTTCGAATCCCTGGTCGCGGATGTCACGCCGCCCATCGTCAGTCACTTGACGATTCCCTCCATGCGCTCGCTGGCACAAACCAGCAAGAGTTGGAACACTTACCTGAAAAAGGAATGGGATTTGTCTCAGCATCTGTTCAGGCACGCGGTCATGCGCGTTCACAATTCCAGCAAACCCGTGGTGCGCGCGTTGAACGTTGCAAGCAAGTTGATCGAGGTGCATGGGATAGGTGCAGTCGAGCGCTTTTACGACGCTGCTTCCACGCAATGCGATATGCCGCGCAAGAAGACGTTCTTCACGCTGCTGCGGCCGCGCGTGAAGTCATCGTATTGCTTTCAGGTGCCAAGTTCGTTGAGCGGCATTTCGCGGAAGAATGCATGGGAATGTAACGAGGTGGAGCGGCGGAAAATCAATGGCTTTCTGGTGGAATGTGTGACCGGCGTGGTTGCTCAGAAGGATTCCGAGGGCGATGCCGATCGATCCCGTGACTTGGTGCGACAAGTCTTCAAGCCTTGTCTGAACATCCTCACGAAGTTGCGATCTGGTCCGCGCACCTTTGCGTTTATCGCCCTGACCGAACTGTTGGCAGAGCGTCAATTTCACGGAGATGAAAAAAAGCGCTTTTGGTCAGCCAAGAAGGGGATCGCTGCTGATTTTTCTGCTGTGGCAGAAAAATTGTTACCCAGGGATTTGCATATGCGATGGGTGGAGAGCTACGAGCACGGACGCAATCCCTTTCTCGTGGCTGTGAATTTCTGCCTTGCCAATATGCCAGGGGAGGCTAATGGGCTTCGCGGGAGACTGCTGGATATAGCGATAAATCTGATCAAGTCATATCCGGGCGGTAAGCGGTACTGGAAGAAGATCATGCATGACACCCAAACCCTGAAGCCGCACTTTCTGAGGGATCTGCTGAATGCGGTGTACGGGGTGGGCAATGTCTCCCAATCCTTCAAAGACCATTGCAAGACTCGTTTGATCGAGTGCGGGTTCATCAAGCGCGGCAAGGAGCAGGTTCTGGAGGCGCAACCACTGCCTTTTACCTGAAAAGCTCAGACGTACAAAAACAGGCTCCGTGGATGGAGCCTGTTTTTTTTCATGGGGGCGACACTGTCTTCCAGCGTGCCCCAGGCCGCGCACATTGCACCTGAACCATTACGGAACCGCGAGCTACTCATCCGGCTGTCACGTCCTTCTGAAAGGGAAAGCCATGGACAGTCTCCAGTCAGCGGGCAGGGATATCCACCTGCAAATCGCTGAGCACCTCGCGCAGGAACCCTCGACATTCACGGTCTGGATGCCGTCCATGCGGTCATGGGGTACGACGAACAAATACTTCCGCAGTCTGCTGCTCGAGGTCGGCTGGCTGGCGCCGGCCAATGTGTGCAAGGCCAAATTTGCGCAGGCCGTGCGCTTCACCTGCCCCGCGCTGCGTGTGCTGGATCTTGCAGAGCACTTTGCGTCCGTATGGCCCATGCCGGCGTTGACGGTAACGCTGGCCACGCTGCCCAAGACCCCGGCTTGCCCGAATCAGTCGGCACTGCCCTTGATGCTGATGACCCGTGCCGGCTCACGTTTGCAGCCGGCGACCAAAGCCGAGCTGATGAAATCAGTCGCCCAATCCACCTATGCGCTGCCCGTCGACGATGGCACACAGCGCTGGACCTTCAGCAAGCTCGAAGGTCAGGCACTCAAGCGCTTCATTGCCGACTGCATTGGCGTGATGAATGGCGGTGACTTCAATGTGCTGCTGGCCAACGGGGAAAGATATTTCGCCGAAGACTGCATGGCCGTGGCCCTGAAGCTGCCGGTCGGACTGAAGTCGCTGGCCCTGCATGAGCTGTCGTACTGCATCGAGGAGCTGTCGAATCTCCCGCTGGAGGGGGTCGACTCGGCGAGGGTGGATATCCTGTTCGATATCGAAGGCCTGATCCCGCAACAATGGAACAGCGCGTTGGTCAACCACACTTGTTTTCCGATGCGCTCACTCGACCAGTGCTTGCGAGTGGTCCTAGCCCATGCCAGCACCCGTACAGCCAGTGATATTTGTCAGCGGGCGCTGAAGCTGATGTGCCATTTCCTCGATGGCTTGCCGAAAGCGGACCGACACTGGACCCGGCTGGAAATCGTTTGCAGCACCGACGAACTTCGTTTGATCCAGGGCTTGGTGCGGCTGCTGAATGACCACCTGCGCATTCCGGGCGTAAAAAGCCTGTATATGAAGGCAGTGGTGCACCACGGGCTGCTCACCCGAGCCGATGTGAAATCGTCGGAAATGCTGGAAGAATTCAACCACTGGTGCTGGCTCGGGAATTCGGTAGAAGCTTATCTCAAGGACTATCTTTCGCAGCAGTTGCAAAAAAATAGCGACTCTTGACGCCTTGACTGGCGCGGTGTGGCGTGCCGCAAGGGCATGCCACACGCATCCCCCTCAAGCGCGCTTCCGGCGCTGCGGCGACAGCACCGTCGGTACCGCCTTCGGCAAGGTGTACGGGAAATCCAGGCTGTAATGCAGGCCGCGGCTCTCGCGCCTCAACAGCGCGCTGTTGACGATCAGCGAGGCCACTTCAACGAGATTGCGCAGTTCGAGCAGGTCGCGCGTGATGCGGAAGTTTGCGTAGTACTCGTCGATCTCTTCCTTCAGCAAGCGGATGCGGTGTTGCGCACGTTCGAGCCGCTTGGTGGTGCGCACGATGCCGACGAAGCTCCACATCGCCCGCCGCAACTCGTCCCAGTTCTGCGTGATCACGACTTCCTCGTCGGCGTCGGTCACGCGGCTTTCATCCCAGGCCGGCAGTGAGGGAAGCGTCGGCCTCGGCTGCATCTCGATATCCGTCGCGGCCGCGCGGCCGAGCACCACGCATTCCAGCAGCGAATTGCTGGCCAGCCGGTTCGCGCCGTGCAAGCCGGTATACGCGGTCTCGCCGACCGCATACAGACCCTGGATGTCGGTGCGTCCGTGCAGGTCGGTGACGATGCCGCCGCAGGTGTAATGCGTTGCCGGCACGATCGGTATCGGCTGGCGGGTGATGTCGATGCCCAGTTCGAGGCAGCGCGCGTAGATGGTCGGGAAATGCTCGCGCAGGAATTCCGGCGGCTGGTGGCTGATGTCGAGGTCGACATAGTCGAGGCCGCGCTTCTTCATTTCATAGTCGATCGCGCGCGCGACGATGTCGCGCGGCGCCAGTTCGCCGCGCTCGTCATGCGCCGGCATGAAGCGCTGGCCGGCCGCCGCACCGGCCGTCGCCGGCAGCTTCAGCAAGCCGCCTTCGCCGCGCACCGCCTCGGTGATCAGGAAGGACTTCGCATACGGGTGGTACAGGCAGGTCGGGTGGAACTGGATGAACTCCATGTTCGCGACGCGGCAGCCGGCGCGCCATGCCATCGCAATGCCGTCGCCGGTGGCGGTGTCGGGATTGGTCGTGTACAGGTAGACCTTGCCCGCGCCGCCGGTGGCCAGCACAGTCTGGTCGGCGCAGATCGTCTGCACCTCGCCGCTTTTCACGTCCTGCACATACAGCCCGTAGCAGTGCGGCGCGCCGTTGCGGATGCCGAGCTTGTCCGAGGTGATCAGGTCGATCGCCATGTGCTGCTCGAGCAGCGTGATGTTCGGGTGCGCGCGCGCCTTTTCCTCGAGCGTGACCTGTACCGCATGCCCGGTCGCATCGGCCGCATGGATGATGCGACGCTGGCTGTGCCCGCCTTCGCGGGTCAGGTGGAAACCGAGTTCGGCCTCGTTGTCGCGCGTGAACGGCACGCCCTGGGAGATCAGCCATTCGATCGCCTCGCGGCCGTGCGAAACGATGTGGCGCGTCGCGGTCTCGTCGCACAGGCCGGCGCCGGCCACCAGCGTGTCATTGACGTGCTGGTCGTGGCTGTCGTGCGAGTCCAGCACCGCGGCGATGCCGCCCTGGGCCCAGTCGCTGGCGCCATCGCGCAGCGCCCGCTTGGAAATGATGACTACCTTGCGCTGCTGCGCGAGATGCAGTGCGACAGACAGGCCGGCAAGGCCGCTGCCGACGATGGCGACGTCGAATTTCATGTGCATAGTGTGTTTTGCGTCCCGGAACTATATGCGATTTGGCAGCGCAGCGTGTGTCCGAGCTTGGAACCAGTCGTTTCGTGATGGTCAATCAGGCGCGCTCTGAAAACAGGGCGGTTTGGAGGTGGCTCAAAAAAATGATGAAAGTTTTAGTACGCCGAATCTTCTCAAGTATAATTCTTCGGACGTTGAGGCTCAGGTAGTAGCGGTGCAGTATCAGGCTGTAATTCCTTACTTGGTTGAGACGGTCGTCCGGCGGAGTGTCCGCCTTAACCAGGGCCTTTGGAAAGGCCCAACGAAAGGAAATGCAAATGGCAACTGGTACTGTCAAGTGGTTCAATGATGCAAAAGGCTTTGGTTTCATCACCCCGGAAGGCGGCGGTGGCGATCTGTTCGCTCACTTCTCGGCTATCCAGTCGTCGGGCTTCAAGTCGCTGGCCGAAGGCCAGAAGGTTGAGTTTGACGTGGTGAACGGCCCGAAAGGCCTGCAAGCCTCCAACATCAAGCCGATCTGATCGTTCCCCGATCACTCAGCTCGAATCCCTGCCTCGGCAGGGATTTTTGTTTTAGGGCTTCATTTTCCTGCAGCAGCGGCACCGGCACGAATCCTCATCCCAGCTGAAAAAATCTCAAGCCATCAGGCCTTGCGCCAGTAGTCTGGTTGTGCAAACGCGCGCCTGAGAAAATCGACGAACGCACGTATCCGCAAAGGCAAGTGCTGGCGCTGCGCGAATACTGCGTAGATGTCATTGCCGGGCGCCGCAAATTCATCGAGCACGGTCTGCAACTGCCCGGATTCGATTTCGGTGCCGACTTCCCACATTGATCGCCACGCCAGTCCGCGCCCGGCCAGCGCCCAATCGTGCAGCACTGCGCCGTCATTGCAGCCCATGTTGCCGCCGACCTTGATCGTGACATTCTTGCCGTTCTGCCGGAAGGTCCAGCCGCGCTGGCTGCCGGCACTGGAGAAGGCAAGGCAGTTGTGCCGAGACAGTTCGTCCGGCGCCAGCGGCCTGCCGTGCCGCTTGAAATAATCCGGCGCGCCGACCACCACGCGGCGATTGTCCGCCAGCTTCACGCCGACCAGGCTGGAGTCCGACAGGTCGGCGATCCGTATCGCCACATCGACGCCTTCGCCGATCAGGTCGACCACGCGGTCGTTCAGGTTCAGCGTCAGCGTGACATCGCGATGCTCGGCGAGGAAGGAGGGAACCAGTGGCGCGACATGCTGACGTCCAAACCCCGCCGGCGCCGATATCGACAGGTGGCCGCTGGGACGCGCGCTGCGCTCGGACACTTCGGCCTCGGCGTTTTCGAGGTCATGCAATATCCGCTGGCAGTTTTCAAGGAAGGCGATGCCTTCGTTGGTCAGCGCAATCTTGCGCGTGGTCCGCTGCAGCAGCTTCACGCCCAGGCGCGCCTCGAGCGCATCGAGGCGGCGGCCGATCACGGCCGGTGCAATGCCTTCGGCGCGCGCAGCGGCCGACAGGCTGCCGCGCGAAGCCACGTCGACGAAGGTGGAAATCTGCTTGAACTGGTCCATGCGCGCGCTGATTTATAACTGAAACGCAATGATAAGCGCATTTGACCCAAGGCTTATGCAAGTTTTTGGTTAAAAAGATCCGACATAGGCGCGCACGCCGGCCAGCAGCATCTCGATCGCGATGGCGGTGAGGATCAGGCCCATCAGCCGCTCGAACGCGGTGACGACCGCATCGCCGAGCACCCTTTGCAGGCGTTCAGCCGACAGCAGCACCAGCAGCCAGACCACCGCGACCAGCGAGATCACGACGGCATACAGCCACATCGCCATCGTGGCCTGCGACGAGAACAGCAGCACCGTGACCAGCGCCGACGGGCCGGCCAGCGCCGGTATGGCCAGCGGCACGATCAGCGGTTCGCCCCCGCCGCCGGCGTCATCCCCGAAGATTCCGCCCGGTTGCGGAAAGACCATCCGCAGCGCGATCAGGAACAGGATCACGCCGCCGCCGATGCGCAGCGAAATCTCGCTCAGCTGCAGCGCCTCGAGAAAAGGGCGCCCGATGAACATGAACGCCAGCAGCAGCGCGAAGGCGATCAGGCACTCGCGCACGACCACGAGGTTGCGCCGCTCCGGCGCGACCCGCCGCAATGCGCTGACGAACAGCGGCACATTGCCGAAAGGGTCGGTGACGAGCAGCAGCAGGATGAAGGACTGGAAGAAGCTTTCGGTCATGGCGGCTCCGCTGCGGAAGTTCAGGTTAGGATGCCACGAAATATCAGGCTGCGGCCTGCACGGGAGAGGGGATGGAGCGTACGGATAAGGGAAGCCGCCGGCGCACGCGCCGCCGGCTGCTTCTGGCAGGGCTGGGCGCGGCCGGTGCGCTGGTGGTCGGCTGGGGCTTGCTGCCGCCGCGCCAGCGGCTGCATGGGTCGGCTGGCCGTGCTGACGCACCCTCGTCCTTTTCCCTGAACGGCTGGATCAGCGTCGCACCCGACGGTCGCGTGACGGTGATGCTGCCCAAAAGCGAAATGGGGCAGGGCATCACGACGGCGCTGGCGATGCTGGCGGCCGAGGAGCTGGACGTGCCGCTGTCGTCCATCGACATGGCACAGGCGCCGCTGCAGTCGCTCTACGGCGACACGACAATGGCGGTCGACGGATTGCCGTTCCGGCCGGACGACAACGGCGCACTGCCGCGCGGCGCGCGGTGGATCACGCGCAAGCTCATGCGCGAGCTGGGCATCGTCGTCACCGGCGGGTCATCCAGCGTGAAGGACAGCTGGCTGCCGTTGCGGCAGGCCGGCGCTGCGGCGCGCGCGCGCCTGCTGGCCGCCGCCGCCGCCACCTGGGGCGTGCCCGAATCTGCCTGCCGCACGCAGGCCGGTCGCGTGCTGCATGCGGATGGCCGCTCGCTGGGCTACGGCGAGCTGGCCGCGCGCGCTGCGGGCATCGGCGATGTGCGGTACACGCTGAAGCAAGCGCGCGACTTCCGCCTGATAGGGCACGATGCCCCGCGCATCGACCTGCCGTCCACGGTCGATGGCAGCGCGCGTTTCGGCATGGATATCCGCCTGCCCGGCTTGCTGTATGCCAGCGTCGCGATGTGCCCTGTCACCGGCGGCAAGCCGCTGGGCTGGGATCCGCAATCACTGGCCGGGCTGTCCGGCATCGTCAGGCTGCTGCCACTGGCTGCGGATCGCTCGGGCGCGCCGGACGCCGTCGCCATTGTGGCGAAGACGCGCTGGGCGGCGCTGCAGGCGCTCGAGCGGCTGCAGGTGCGCTGGAACGAGGGGCCACGCACGAACGGATCCGGCGAGCAGGCGATGGTTGGCCTGCGTCACGCGCTCAGCGTCGGCGACGGCTTCGTGTTCCATCGACGTGGCGATACCGCGAGTGCGAAGGGCAGGCGCGTCGGCGCCGAGTACAGTGCGCCTTTCGTTGCGCATGCTGTGCTTGAGCCGGTGAACTGTACCGCGCAGCTGAAAGACGGGCGGCTGGCGCTCTGGGCGCCGACGCAGGCGCCGTCGGTCGCGGTGGCAGCTGCCGCACGGGCGGCCGGCCTGCCACAATCATCGGTCGACCTGCAGGTCACCCGGCTCGGCGGCGGCTTCGGTCGCCGGCTGGAGGCCGACATGATCGCGCAGGCCGCAGCGATCGCCCGCGCGCTCGACGGCCCACCGGTGCAGCTGATGTGGACGCGCGAACAGGATTTCGCGCATGACTTCTACCGGCCGGCCGCCGTCGTGCGGCTGTCCGCGACGCTGGATGACATCGGGCGCGTGCTGGCGCTGGAATCGACGTCGGCCTCCGGCGCGCCGGTGCAGCAACTGCTGCACCGCGCGTTCGGCCTGCCGATGGTCGGGCCGGACAGGACCACCGTCGAAGGCCTGTTCGACCATCCTTACGATATCCCGAACCAGCGCATCGCGCACATGACCGTCGATGCACCGCTGCGGCTGGGGCCGTGGCGCTCGGTCGGCCATTCGCACAATGCCTTCTTCAAGGAGAGCTTCATCGATGAGCTGGCCACGGCGGCCGGCATCGATCCGGTGGCGTTTCGCCGCGTGCTGCTCGGCCGCCGGCCGCGTCATCGCGCGGTGCTGGATGCGGCCGTGGCACTGGCCGGCGAAGCGCCGCCGGGCAGGGCGCACGGTGTCGCGCTGCACGAAGCCTTCGGCAGCATCGTTGCGCAGGTCGCGGAGGTGTCAGTGCAGGACGGACGCATCCGCGTGCACCGGATCAGCTGTGCGGTCGACTGCGGCATCGCCGTGCATCCGGACGGCGTGCGGCAGCAGGTCGAGTCGGCAGTCTGCATGGGGCTGTCGGCGGCGCTGCACGAGCGCATCGATGTCGAGCGCGGACGGGTGGCGCAGACGAACTACGTCGATTACGCGACCCTGAGATGCTGGCAGATGCCGCCGGTGGCGGTGGTGATCCTGCCCGGCGATGCGCCGCCCGAAGGCATGGGCGAGCCGGCCACGCCGCCGGTGGCGCCGGCCGTGGCCAATGCGGTGTTCCGGCTGACCGGGCGGCGGCTGCGCAGCCTGCCGCTGTCGCTGGCCTGAAGCCGCGTCGCGCGCGGCGGACGGTTCAGGAGCCGATTTCCTCGAGCCTGGCGCGCAGGTTGCACTCGCGCTGCCACTGCTGGCGCTCGGCCGAACCGGCGGCCTCGCGGCGCAGTTCGTCGTCGCTGCGCTCCATCTGCGCCGACAGCAGGCGCGCCACCTGGCGCGGCTCGGGCAGCATCGTGCCGTAGAAGGCGACGATGTCGTCGCGCTGCATCAGGATGGTCGGGAAGTTGTCGACGTCAAGGTCGCCGACGAGATCGGCCTGGTCTTCGATGTCGATCCAGACGAATTGCGCGTCCGGGAAATCGGCAGCCAGCGCCTCGAAGCCGGCGCGGTATTGCTTGCACACGTCGCACCAGCCCGCACACAGGCAGGCCACGACCCATTGGCCGGCATCGAGCGCGGCCGCCAGACGGGGAAAATTGTCGGGCACAAGGAAAAGTGAGCTCATGCAAGGATTCTACCCGATGGCGCGCTTGGTAAAATGGCGGCCATGCCTTCTTCCACGCCCACAATCCTCGCGATCGAGACGTCCACCGAACTGGCGTCGGTCGCACTATTGCATCACGGTGAAATCCACGCCAGCGAATCCGCCGGCGTGCAGACGCATTCGGCCACCGTGCTGCCGATGCTGCAGCAATTGCTGGCCGGCGCGGGCCTGACGATCGCTGCCGTCGATGCGCTGGCCTTTGGCTGCGGCCCCGGCTCGTTCACGGGCGTGCGCACCGCCTGCGGGCTGGTGCAGGGGCTGGCCATCGGCATGCAGCGCAAGGCCGTGCCGGTGGTGAGCTTGCTGGCAATGGCCGAGTCCGCGCGCGCCGCCGGCGCCGGCGACGACATCATCGCGGTGCTCGATGCGCGCATGGGCGAGGTGTACTGGGCGCGCTATCGCTTCGACGGCGAATGGCAGGCAAGGGTCGAACCGGTGCTGGCGCGGGCGGCAGACGTGCAGGCTGACGTGCAGGCTGACGGCGGCAACCCCGCCATCTGCGGCAACGCGCTGCTGGCCTACCCGGATGACTTCACGCAAATCGGCGCGCTGCCGCGCTGGCCGGACATTCTTCCGCATGCGACGGCCATCGCCTGGCTGGCCGCCGCCCGCTTCGCGCGCGACGAATGGGTCGAGGCGCGCGATGCTCAGCCTTTATACCTGCGCAACAAGATCGCGCTGACCACCAGCGAGCGCATGGCGGCCGCAGCCGGCAAGGCGACAGCCGGAGTGCCCGCGTGAGTTCGCTGCCGCAGGCGCCGGCGCGTTACGGCGCGCCGCTCACCTTTGCGCCGATGCGTGCAAACGATGTCGACGAGGTGTCGCGCGTCGAGGACGATGCCTATCCCTTCCCCTGGACCCGCGGCAATTTCCTCGACTCGCTGGCGAGCGGCTATGTCGCCAGGATCGCGCGCGAGGCGGACGGCCGGCTGGCCGGCTACTTCCTGCTGATGCCCGCCGTCGATGACATGCACCTGCTGAACATCACGGTGCGGCCCGACCTGCAGGGCCGCGGCATCGGCCGGCAATTGCTCGACAAGGTCTGCACGCTGACGCGCGAGGCCGGCATCGCGGCGGTGCTGCTCGAGGTGCGGCCGTCGAACCTGAATGCGCTGTCGGTCTACCGGCATATCGGTTTCGCGCAGATCGGCCTGCGCAAAAGCTACTACCCGGCTGCCGCGCAGTCGCGCGAAGACGCGATCGTGATGCGGCTGGCACTCGCAGCGGAGCCGGCATGAACCCGGCAAAGCTCCATCGCCTGCAGCAGATGGGACTCGGGCCCGCGTGGCTGCGGCGCGCGGCTGCGGAGGGTGCGGAGGGTGCGGAAGCTGCGGAGGCGCCCGAGGTGGCCGCAACGGACAATGCCGCCATGGCCTTGGCCGATCCTGCGCCGGCCGCAGCAGCGCCATCCCTTGCAGCCGACATCGGCGCGATGGACTGGGAAACACTGGAGGCGACGGTACGCGAATGCACGCGCTGCGGGCTGTGCGAAGGCCGCAGGCATGCGGTGCCGGGCGTCGGCGACCGCAGCGCGCGCTGGCTGTTCGTCGGCGAAGGCCCGGGCCGCAACGAGGACCAGCAGGGCGAACCCTTCGTCGGCCCGGCCGGCAAGCTGCTCGACAACATGCTGCACGCACTCGGCCTCGCGCGCAGCGAGAACACCTATATCGCGAACATCGTCAAATGCCGCCCGGTCGGCAGCGACGGCCGCGACCGCCCGCCAGCCGCCGCCGAAGTGTCGGCCTGCCTGCCTTACCTGCAGCGACAGGTCGCGCTGATCCGTCCGGATGTGATCGTCGCGCTCGGCAAGACCGCGGCGGTGTCGCTGCTCGGTCTCGGCGAAGACACGTCGCTGGGCAGCCTGCGCGGCGATCCGCGCGAGTACGCCGGCATACCGCTCGTGATCACCTATCACCCCGCCTACCTGCTGCGCAAGCCGGTCGACAAGGCCAGGACGTGGCGCGACCTGTGCGTCGCGAAAAGCCTGGTCGATGGCCGCTGACGCCAGCTTCCAGCAAGGCTTCCACAGCCGCTGGGAAGCGTTGCGCAACCCGCATGTGCGCGCGCTGGCCTGGCTGCTCGATTCTCCCGACCTGCTGGATCCTGCCGCGCCGCGCTGGCAGGGCCGGATCGCTCAGCTGCCGGCGCAAGCGGCCGACGACGCGCACGACTGGCTGCTGCAGCTCGACGCCGCGCCGCAGGCGCTGGAGGCCTTCCTCGGCGTGCATCCGCAGACGCGGCTGGGCCGCTATGCCGAGAACCTGCTGGCCTGGTACTTCGATCACCTCGGGATACTCGCCGCGCACGGGCTGCAGGTGCGCGCCGGCAAGGACGCGACGGTCGGCGAATTCGACTTCCTGCTTCGGCAGGGCGATGCGCTGCTGCACTGGGAGTTTGCGACCAAGTTCTACCTGCTGTGGTCGGACGATCCGGCGCTGGCGAACGTGCAGCAGGCCGATTATTTCGTCGGGCCGAACCTGTCCGACACGCTGGGCAAGAAGATCCGCAAGACCCTCGACCGCCAGCTGATGCTCGGCAGCCATCCGGCCGCGCAGGCCGTGCTGCCGCAGCCGCTGGCCGGCGCACAGGCGCTGATGAAGGGCTGGCTGTTTTACCGGCGCGGGGAAGTGCCGCCTGTGCTGAAGGCCGGCGTGTCGGCGCAGCATTGTCGCGGCTGGTGGTGCACCTTGGGCGAACTGGCGTCGCATGTCGGCGAGCGGGCGGCGATCATCCCGCGCCTTGCGTGGATGGCGCCGGCACGGCTGGCAGACGAACAGGCAATGCCGGCGGCACAACTGGCGGATGTCTTGCGGCAGGGTTTCGGGCGCGATCCGATGCCGGTGATGGTTGCCGCGCTGGAGCGGCACGGCGGCGAATGGCTGGAAACGGAGCGCGGCTTCGTGGTGCCCGACCAGTGGCCGGGCGATGCCGCGAAGCGGCTGGGCGGCTGAGCGCAGCGCTGCCCGGCCTCAGGTGCCGAAGTGTTTCTGCTCGCCGATAAGGTGCAGCGAGTCGTACTCGCGCTGGTTGGCGGCATGGCGGCGCATCACCAGCCACATGATCGCGGAGACGAACAGGCCGAACAGCACGATGACGATGTTCACATCGACATCGAGCTTCACCAGCAGCGCATACAGTGCCAGCATCAGCAGGATGGACAGGTTCTCGCTGAAATTCTGCACCGCAATCGAATGGCCCGCGCTCATCAGCACATGGCCGCGGTGCTGCAGCAGCGCATTCATCGGCACCACGAAATAGCCCGACAGCGCGCCGATCAGCACCAGCAGCGGGTAGGCGACCGGAATCGATTCCACCACCGCCATCGCGCAGACGATCAGGCCCATCGCAAAGCCCATCGGCATCACGCCCAGGGATTTCTTCAGCGGCACGCGGCGCGCCGCGCCCATCGCGCCGAAGGCCACGCCGAACGCCACCACGCCCTGCAATACGGCCGCCTGTGCGAGCGGCATGTCGAGCGCCGCCGCCGCCCATTTCAGCACGATGAATTGCAGCGTCGCGCCGGCGCCCCAGAACAGCGAGGTGACCGCCAGCGAGATCTGGCCCAGACGGTCGCGCCACAGCGCCATGAAACAGTGCGAGAAATCCAGCACCAGCCGCCACGGGCCGTGCTCCTGGCGCGGGTAATGCGCGTTGGTCTGCGGGATCTTCAGGTTGAAGGCGGCCGCCCCCACATAGGCGAGCATCACGATGCCGAGCGCCACTTCGAGCGACAGGCTGAGTTCGAAGGAATTCACCGGCAGCATGTCGGTGATTGCCGCAGCAAAGCGCGCGCTGACCAGCGCACCGCCGAGCACGGTGCCGAGGATGATCGACAGCACCGTCAGGCCTTCGATCCAGCCATTGGCCATCACCAGCTTTTCGGGCGGCAGCAGTTCGGTCAGGATGCCGTACTTGGCCGGCGAATAGGCGGCAGCGCCGAAGCCGACCACCGCGTAGGCGAGCAGCGGATGCACGCTGAAGAACATCATCAGGCAGCCGGCGATCTTCACCAGATTGGTGATGAACATCACCCGGCCTTTCGGATAGGCATCGGCAAAAGCGCCGACGAAGGGCGCCAGCGCCACGTATGACAGCACGAAGAAGAGCTTCAGCATCGGCGTCATCCAGTCCGGCGACTGGAGGGACACCAGGATGGATATGGCGACGATCAGCAGTGCGTTATCGGCCAGCGACGAAAAAAACTGCGCTGCCATGATGGTATAGAAGCCGCGATTCATTCAAATGATTCTCTTGCGGTGTGGCTGGCGGCATGCTTTATACCATGAAATGCAAACGCAGCCCCCGGAAGGCGGGCGGCGAGCGCCGGCTCCGGTAAAATGCGGGTCTTTCCATCTGCTCCCGGTTGTCGCCGCCGATGTCCCGTCCGCTTGTTGCTGTTACCGATCTCGATGCAATGCGAGCCAATCTCGCGGTGGCCAAAGCCAGGATGCCGGAAGCGAAGGCGTGGGCAGTGGTGAAGGCCGATGCCTATGGCCACGGCCTGCACAACGCGCTGCGCGGATTCGCGGCGGCCGATGGCCTGGCGCTGGTCGAGATCGATCGTGCCGTCGCCCTGCGCGACATGGGCTGGGACAAGCCCATCCTGCTGATGGAAGGCATGTTTGACCGCGCCGAACTGGCCGTCGTTCGTGATTACCGGCTCGACATCGTCGTGCATCAGGACGAACAGCTGGCCATGCTCGCCGAAGCCGGCCCTGCGGCGCTGTCGGTTCACCTGAAAGTCAATTCCGGCATGAACCGTCTCGGCTTTCATCCGTCGCGCGTGCAGGAAGTGTTCCGCACGCTGCAGGCGCTGCCCGCCGTGGCGCGCATGTCGCTGCTCACGCATTTTGCCAACGCCGAAAACCCGACGGCGGCGCTCACACCGCAGCTGCAGATGCAGCGCTTCCTCGGCTGCACCGCCGGGCTGGACGCCGAAATCAGCGTGTCCAACTCGGCCGCGCTGCTGCTGGAATCGGCGGGCCTGCGCTGCGACTGGATCCGCCCGGGCGTGATGCTGTACGGCGGCATGCCCGGCGGCGGCTCGCCGGAGCAGCACGGCCTGAAGCCGGCCATGACACTGCGCAGCGAACTGATCTCGGTACAGGACCTGCAGCCCGGCGACAGCGTCGGCTACGGCAGCCTGTTCTGCGCGCAGGAACCGATGCGCATCGGTGTGGTGGCCTGCGGCTATGCGGACGGCTATCCGCGCCACGCACCGACCGGCACGCCGGTGCTGGTCGACGGCGTGCGCACCCGGCTGCTGGGCCGCGTGTCGATGGACATGCTGAGCGTCGACCTCACGCCGGTGCCGGCCGCGCGCGTCGGCAGCAGCGTCACGCTGTGGGGCGAAGGCCTGCCCATCGACGAAGTGGCCGGGGCCGCGGACACCATCGGCTACGAGCTGATGTGCGCGATCGCGCCGCGCGTGCGGCGCGAGGTGCGGGGAGAATAAATGGCCAAGGCAAAGACCAACTACACCTGCACCGAGTGCGGCGGCGTCAGCAACAAGTGGTCGGGCCAGTGCCCGTCCTGCGGACAGTGGAACACGATGGTCGAGACGCTCGTCGATACCGGCGGCCACCGCTTCTCGTCGCAGCCGCAGGGGCTGGTGCAGGGCGCGCCGGTATTGAAGCTGTCCGAGATCGCGGCGGCCGATGTGCCGCGCTATCCGACCGGCATCGATGAATTCGACCGCGTGCTCGGCGGCGGCCTGGTCTCCGGCGGCGTCGTGCTGATCGGCGGCGACCCGGGCATCGGCAAGTCCACGCTGCTGCTGCAGGCGCTGGCCAAGCTTGCGAAGGAAAAGAAGGCGCTGTATGTCAGCGGCGAGGAATCCGGCGCTCAGGTCGCGCTGCGTGCGCGCCGGCTGGCGATCGACGCCGACGATTTGCAGCTGCAGGCCGAAATCCAGCTCGAAAAGATACTCAACACACTGGCCGAGCAGAAGCCGCAGGTGGCCGTGATCGACTCGATCCAGACCCTGTACTCGGACGCGCTGACGTCCGCCCCCGGTTCGGTGGCGCAGGTGCGCGAGTGCGCGGCGCAGCTGACGCGGGTGGCGAAACAGTCGGGCATCACCATCATCATGGTCGGCCATGTAACGAAAGAGGGTGCGCTGGCCGGGCCGCGCGTGCTCGAGCACATCGTCGATACCGTGCTGTATTTCGAGGGCGACACGCACTCGAGCTTTCGACTCGTGCGCGCGTTCAAGAACCGCTTCGGCGCCGTCAATGAACTCGGCGTGTTCGCAATGACCGAGAAAGGTCTCAAGGGCGTATCGAACCCGTCGGCGCTGTTCCTGTCGCAGCACCAGACGCAGGTGCCGGGCTCCTGCGTGATGGTGACGCAGGAGGGCACGCGGCCGCTGCTGGTCGAGATACAGGCGCTGGTCGATACCTCGCATGTGCCGAATGCGCGCCGGCTGTCGGTCGGCCTCGAGCAGAACCGGCTGGCGATGCTGCTGGCCGTGCTGAACCGGCATGCGGGCGTGGCAGCCCATGATCAGGACGTATTCATCAATGCCGTCGGCGGCGTGAAGATCAGCGAGCCGGCGGCCGACCTGGCAGTGCTGCTGGCGATACAGTCCTCCATGCGCAGCCGTCCGCTGCCGCGCGGGCTGGTGGCCTTCGGCGAAGTCGGACTGGCCGGCGAAATTCGTCCGGCACCGCGCGGGCAGGAACGGCTGCGAGAGGCAGCCAAGCTGGGCTTCTCGATGGCGCTGGTCCCCAAATCCAACCTGCCCAAGCAAAAGATCGAAGGCCTCGAAGTGATCGGCGTCGAACGTATCGACGAGGCGATGTCCAAGGTCAGGGAATGGGCTTGATGACCGGTCTCAGGCTGGCTGTTCGCTGAATAATTCAGACAATTCTCACCCCAAGTTAGGCTTCCCATTTTGTGCATGATGCTGGTCATGCACAAGCTCATCAAAAAGAATCGGCACCGCCCTGCGTCCGGAAATGCGCCACATCGTTGAGCTTCCGGCCGGGTTCGCCTTCGTGTTGCCGCTTTGCGAATCGACTTCGCTGCGCGATGGCATGAAGCCACGCTTGTACTCATTGCACGAGGTGCCCGATGCCCATAGAACTTGTCTCCACGGGATCCATTTCCCCGTTGATTTCGCTTGATGCCTTGTTGCTGCCCACGCGGTTGTCCGACGCTTTGGTGATTCCTCCCCATCGAGTTCCGGGAACCATTGCCAACAACGACGTGATTTCGGCCACCTGGGCCCACGACATCATTGACACGCCGCCTGCCACAACGCCACCGTCCACGACACCACCCCACGTGACGGGTACGCTGGTGGCAGTCAGCCCGACGCCTGATCTTCCGCGCGGGGATTGGGAAGCGAAGATGCAAGCGGACCGCGATTTCCTGCTGAACTTCGATCTGCTGGGTGACGTGCGTACCGATGGAACGCCGCCGGGCTCGTCCCAAAACGATGCGACCGTCAGTGCCGTGATGAGTCTTGAAAATGCGCACACGGATAAGGAAATTTGCAAGCCATCCGACCGGCCGAAGCACTCCCAGCAGGCGATGCTTGACAAGATGGACGAGGTGATGGCGCAGTGGCAAGCACAAGTCAGCAAGGCCATGTCGCACGTACAAACCGGCCCGAATCTGCCGAAAGACTTGGGTAACCTGCCGCTGACACACCTGCTCGACACGATGCAGGGAGTCCACCAGCTCAGCTTGAACGCCCCGCAGGCTCCGGTGTCGCAACCGGTGCAGAACTTGGTGAACGTGAACATGCTGCTGCAAAGCCAGATAGCGCAACAGAAGATGGCCGAGGCCACGTCGTCGTTCATGCATGCGCTCGACGCAGGCGACGTGTCGGTGAAGATCATCGGCAGCCCGGATCCGTTTGTTCCGCTCGCGCCGCCTTCGTTCTGGGCGAAGATGCTTTAAGGCGGCGCTGCAGGGTGTGTCCGGCGCTTCGGTGCCGGACGCCTGCTTCAGCCTGCAGCGTTCAACAGCTGCGCTGCGGCAGCTAGGCCGCTCCTGACCGCGCCCTCGATCGTCGCCGGATAGTCGCCTTCGGTGTAATCGCCGGCCAGCCACAGCCCGCGGTGCGCAGTCGCATTCGGCGGACGCTTGATGTCCGGCACGCAGGCAAAGGTCGCGCGTTTTTCGGTGACCGCCTTGCTCCACAACGGCGATGCGAGTTCCGGCCGGCGCAGCACCGTCGCCAGTTGCTGCGCGACGGCGGTTTCCAGCGTTGCGGCACCGCCTTCGGTCGCTGCTGCCGATGCGCTGGTCACAACCGCCAGCAAGCCCGCCTGCGCCGCGTCAAGCTGACCGCGATCGAACACGAATTGCCCCCAGTGCCCGGCGTCGGGATCATCGACCAGCGCAAGCAGCGGGGAGGGCAGGGTCACGTCCGGCGCATATTGCAGGTAGCAGGTGGTGATCGCCTCGAAATCGAAATCCAGTGCCTGCGCGAGCTCCGAATCGAGATCGGCCAGCAGTGCCTGCGCATGCGATGGCGACGTGGCGATCACGACGTGCCGCACGCGCTGCAGATGGCCGGCAGCGCCAATGATCCAGTCGTCGCCTTCCGCATGCAGTGCGCTCACCCGTACGCCGGTGATCAGCTTGCCGCCGTGTTTCTGCAGCCAGGCCAGCGCCGCATCGGGGAACAGCGCAGACAGGTCGACGCGCGGCAGCAGCATGTCGGAGGCGCTGCGGCTAGCGCCCAGGCTGTCGCGCAGCACCGCGAGAAACACCTTCGCCGACGCGCGCTCCGGCGGCGTATTCAGCGCGGCGATGCACAGCGGGCGCCACATCAGCCGCGTCAGCCGGTCGGTCTGCTCGAAGCGTTCGAGCAGCTCCGTCACCGTGCAGTCGACATGCAGCTGCCAGCCCATCCAGCGCGCGGCACTGGCAAAACGCGCCAGCGACAGCTTGTCCGCAATCGACAAGCCTTGCGCGCGCAGCACACCGAGGGCCATATGCATCGGCGCCGGCAGCCGTGGCGCGACGAGATCCATGCCACCGCTGCCTTGCGGGTAGCGCATCTGCAGCGGCAGCCGCAACAGCAGCTGCGAAGGCTCGAGGCCGACCACGTTCATCATCCGCAACGTGTCGCGATAGGCGCCGAGCAGGATGTGCTGGCCGTTGTCGAGCACCTGCCCGTGGTAGTCGATGCGGCGCGAACGGCCGCCGGCCACGCGGGCAGCCTCGATCAGCGTGACTTTTGCGCCCCGTCGTGCGAGCTCGACCGCAGCGGCGCAGCCGGCCCAGCCGGCGCCAATGACGGCGACCGACATCGGCTTCATCTCAGGCACGCACCCAGGTCTTCCACGCGAGCCAGAGCTTGCGCAGCGGTGTCAGCGAAATCCGGTGCTGCAGCACGCGGAAGCCGTCGTGTTCGATCTCGACCAGCAGCGCGCGATAGATCGCGGCCATGATCAACCCGGCACGCTGCGGCCGGCGATCCTGCGCCGGCAGCAGCGCGAGCGCCTCGTCGTAGCAGCGCTGCGCACGCTCGGTCTGGAAGCGCATCAGCGCCTCGAAGCGCTCGCTGTGTTGCGCATTCAGCAGGTCGGAGGCCGGCACGCCGAATTGCTGCAGCTCGGAGACCGGCAGGTAGATCCTGCCGCGCCGCGCATCTTCGCCGACGTCGCGGATGATGTTCGTCAGCTGGAAGGCGAGGCCGAGCTTTTCCGCATACTGCAGCGTGCGCTCGTCGCTGTAGCCAAAGATGCGCGCCGACATCAGCCCGACCACGCTGGCGACATGCCAGCAGTAGCGTTCAAGCGCAATGAAGTCGAGGTAGCGGGTCTGCGTCAGGTCCATCTCCATGCCATCGATCACGGCCAGCAAATGCTCGCCGCGGATGTCGAAGGGCTTCAGATGGGGCTGCAGCGCCTGCGTGACCGGATGGCCGGGCTGGCCGGCCAGCATCTGCGCGACTTCCATGCGCCACCAGTCCAGCGTCACGCGCGCGACCTGCGGGTCGCTGGTCTCGTCGACCACGTCGTCCACCTCGCGGCAGAACGCATACAGCGCCGTGATCGCGCGCCGGCGCTCCGGCGGCAGGAACAGGAAGCTGTAATAGAAACTGGATCCGCTTTGCGCCGCTTTCTGCTGGCAATATTGTTCCGGGGTCATGGGCAGCGCTTGGGTAATTCGGTATCGAGCGTGGAAGATGGCCCCGAATCCTATACGACAAAGCGCAGCGAGCGCCAGCCCAGCCGCAGCCAGTCGGCCTTGCCCAGCGTCGGCCGGCGATGGAATACGTCGTGATCCACTGCTTCGATCTTTTCCAGGATGCGCAGCCCGCCGAGCACGATCAGCCGCAGCTCCCAGCCCATGCGCCCGCGCAGGCGCCGTGCCAGCGGCGCGCCGGAGCGCATCATCTGCCGCGCACGCGCGACCTGGAATTGCATCAGCTGCCGCCAGCGCTCGTCGACGATGCCGTCGGCGATCTGCTGCTCGCTGACGCCGAAGCGGCGCAGGTCTTCCTGCGGCAGGTAGACCCGGGCCTTTTGCCAGTCGATCGCGACATCCTGCAGGAAATTGATGATCTGCAGGCCGCTGCAGATTGCGTCGCTCTGTGCCAGCGACTCGCTGCGCGTCTCGCCGAACAGCGCCAGCATGATCCGGCCGACCGGGTCGGCAGAGCGGCGGCAATAATCAAGCAGCTCGTCAAAGCGCTCATAACGGGTCGTCGTCACATCCTGCTCGAAGGCCGACAGCAAATCGCGCAGCGGCTGCGTGGTCAGGCCGCGCTCCTGCAATGTGGCGCGCAGCGCGACGAACAGCTCGCCATGCGGCGGCTCGTGCGCATCGATGCGATCGAGTTCGGCGCGATAGCCATCCAGTGCCGCAATCCGCTCGGCCGGCGTGGCATCGCCTTCGTCGGCGATATCGTCGGCACTGCGCGCGAAAGCGTAGATCACGCGGACGGGTGCGCGCAGCGTCGGAGGCAGCAATGGCGACGCCACCGGGAAGTTTTCATAGTGCGAATTGGGCATGCAATGTCTGGCTCGATCGAAATCGGGGGTTCTGCAATCTTTCAGGTTGGCTATAATTGCTAACCTTCGAGTCATTTATATTTGCGGCCGGGATTGCAGGGCCGCAGCCATCCGCACCCGTACCGGCAGAAGCCGGCCGAATAGTAAAGGATAAACCGTGTCCCACTCCGCGCCTGTCCGGCATCCTGCCGTCGCCCTGTGCCTTCCCGCGCTGCTGTCTTTCCTGCTGTTGATTGCGGGCTGCTCCAAGCCCGTCGAACAGACTGAGGACATCCGGCCGGTGCGCACGCTGACCGTGGCGCCGGCGGCCGGCGAGGCCAGCGTCGAGCTGTCCGGCGAGGTGGTGCCGCGCTATGAGTCGCGCATCGGCTTTCGCGTCGGCGGCAAGATCATCGCGCGCAAGGTGGAAATCGGTTCGGTGGTGAAACGCGGACAGGTGCTGATGCAGCTCGACCCGTCCGACCTGCAACTGTCGCAGGCGCAGGCCAGGGCCGCGCTGGTGTCGGCCGAGAGCAGCCTGACGCTGGCGAAGGCCGACCTCGAACGCTACCGCGAGCTGCACGCGAAGAATTTCGTCAGCCAGGCCGTGCTGGACGCGAAGGAAGCCGCCTACAAGGCGGCGAATTCGGGCCATGAGCAGGCGCTGGCCGGACTCAAGGTGCAGTCCAACCAGAGCGGCTATGCGACGCTGGTCGCCGACGCCGACGGCGTGGTGACCGCGTTGGATGCGGAGGTTGGCCAGGTGGTTTCTGCCGGCACGCCGGTGGTCCGGGTGGCGCGCAGCGGCGACATCGAGGTGCGCGTCAGCATTCCCGAAGACCAGGTGGGCGCATTGCGTCAGGTGACCGCGGTCACTGTCCGCACCTGGGCCAACCCGGCGCAGGCGCTGGAGGGCCGGATTCGTGAAGTGGCGCCGGCGGCCGATCCGGCCACCCGTACCTTTACCACCAAGATCGCGCTGACCAAGCCGGGCGACGCGGTACGCCTCGGCATGTCCGCTACCGTCGCGTTTGCCGCGCCGACGCCGCCGGCGATCCGCCTGCCGCTGACGGCGCTGTACAACGACAAGGACCAGACCTCGGTCTGGGTGGTTGAAAACGACAAGGTTCGCCGCGTTGCCGTGCAGGTGGCCGGCGCGACCGGCAACGAACTGCTGGTCGCCGCGGGCCTGAACCCCGGCCAGACCGTGGTGACGGCCGGCGTGAACCTGCTGCGCGAGGGCCAGAAGGTCAGCATCCTTGGCCAGCAGGCGAAGCCCGCGCCGGCCGGAGCGGCCAAATGAAAGGACGCCTGAACCTGTCGCGCTGGGCGCTCGAGCACATACCGTTCATCCGCTACCTGATGGTGGTGCTGCTGCTCGGCGGCGTGATGAGCTATGAAAAGCTGGGGCAGGACGAAGACCCGCCGTTCACCTTCCGCGCGATGATCCTGCGCGCCTACTGGCCGGGCGCAAGCTCGGTGCAGATGGCCGAGCAGGTCACCGACAAGCTCGAGAAGAAGCTGCAGGAAACGCCGTACATCGACAAGATCCGCAGCTATTCGAAGCCCGGCGAGACGGTAATCATCCTCGAACTGCTGGAGTCGACGCCGCCGAAGGAAGTGCAGGGCGTCTGGTACCAGGTGCGCAAGAAGATCGGCGACATGGTCTATACGCTGCCGCCGGGCGTGCAGGGGCCGTTCTTCAATGACGAGTTCGGCGACACCTTCGGTTCCATCTTCGCGCTGTCCGGCGACGGCTTTACGATGGCCGAGGTGAAGGACTATGCCGATTTCGTGCGCCAGCAGCTGCTGGCGGTGCCATCGGTCGCGAAGGTAGAGCTGTACGGCGTGCAGGACGAGAAGATTTATATCGAGTTTTCGACGAAGAAGTTCGCGCAGCTCGGCGTGCCCTTCGACACGATCGTCCAGCAAATCAATGCGCAGAACGCGGTGCAGGGCAGCGGCGTACTGGTCACGCCGACCGACAACCTGCAGGTGCGCGTGTCCGGCCAGACCCGCACGGTGAAAGAGCTGGAGGAAATGCCGCTGCGGATCAACGGCAACAGCCTGCGGCTGGGCGACTTCGCAACCGTCACGCGCGGCTTCATCGATCCGCCGCGCGACAAGATGCGCTACAACGGCAAGGAAGTGATCGGCCTGGGCGTCTCGATGATGAAGGGCGGCGACATCATCAAGCTCGGCCGCGCGCTGGACGACAAGGCGGCCGCAATCCAGGCCAAGCTGCCGGTCGGCATCACGCTCGAGCGGGTGGCCGACCAGCCGCGCGCGGTCAGCGCGTCGGTGAATGAATTCCTGAAGGTGCTGGCCGAGGCGGTGCTGATCGTGCTGGTGGTCAGCTTCGTGTCGCTCGGCCTGCACACGCGGCCTTTCCGCATCGATGCGCGCCCCGGCCTGGTGGTCGCGCTGACGATACCGCTGGTGCTGGCGGCCACCTTCCTCGCGATGCGCATCTTCGGCATCGACCTGCACAAGATCTCGCTGGGCGCACTGATCATTGCGCTCGGCCTGCTGGTCGACGATGCGATCATTGCGGTCGAGATGATGGTGCGGAAGATGGAGGAAGGCCTGTCGCGCTTCGACGCGGCCACCTACGCGTACACGTCGACCGCGATGCCCATGCTGACCGGCACGCTGATCACCGCCGCCGGCTTCCTGCCGATCGGCTTTGCGAAGTCGATGGCCGGCGAATACACGTTCTCGATGTTCTCGGTGAACGTGATCGCGCTGCTGATCTCGTGGTTCGTGGCCGTGCTGTTCACGCCCTACATCGGTTTCATGCTGCTGAAGGTGAAGCCGGCGTCGAATGCGGACGGTCATCACGAGCTGTTCGACACGCCTTTCTACAGCCGCCTGAAGCGGGTGGTGAACTGGTGCGTCGAATGGCGCAAGACGACGATCGTGCTGACCGTGGCCGGCTTCTTCCTCGGGGTCTTCGGCTTCCGCTTCATCGAGCTGCAGTTCTTCCCCGATTCGAGCCGGCCCGAGCTGATGGTCGAGCTGTGGCTGCCGGAAGGCACGTCCTATCAGGCGACCGAGGCGCAGGTGAAGAAGTTCGAGGCCTTCGTCGCACGCCAGCCCGGCGTCGAGAGCGTGACCGCGTATGTCGGCACCGGCAGCCCGCGCTTCTACCTGCCGCTGGATCAGATCTTCCCGCAGTCGAACGTCGCGCAGCTGGTGCTGCTGCCAAAGGATGCGAAGACCCGCGATGCGTTGCGGCTGAAGATCATCGAAGTCTTCCGCACCGATTTCCCCGAGGTGCGCGGCCGCGTGAAGCTGCTGCCGAACGGCCCGCCGGTGCCGTATCCGGTGCAGTTCAAGGTGACCGGCCCGGAGGTCGGCGTGGTGCGCGATTTCGCCGACCGCGTGCGTGCAGTCATCGAGAAGAACCCGAATGCGATCGGCGTGAACGACAACTGGAACGAATCGGTGAAGGTGCTGCGCATCGACCTCGACCAGGACAAGCTGCGCGCGATCGGGCTGAGCTCGCAGGCGGTGATGCAGGCGGCCAATACCATCCTGTCGGGCAGCGCGATCGGCAAATTCCGTGAACGCGACAAGCTGATCGACATCGTGATCCGCCAGCCGGTGGACGAGCGCTCGACGATCACCGCGCTCAACAGCGTCAGCATTCCGACTGCGGCCGGCCGCGCGGTGCCGCTGTCGCAGCTGGCGACGCCGCGCTTCGTGTGGGAGCCGGGTGTGGTCTGGCGCGAAGGGCGCGACTGGGCGATCACGGTGCAGTCCGACGTCGCCGACGGCATCCAGGGGCCGACGGTCTCCGCGCAAATCGATCCGCAGCTCGACGCGATCCGCGCGCTGCTGCCGGCCGGTTACCAGATCAAGCTGGCCGGCGCGATCGCCGACAGCGGCAAGGCGCAGGATGCGATCGCGGCGAATGTGCCGCTGGTGATCTTCATCGTGTTCACGCTGCTGATGCTGCAGCTGCACAGCTTCTCGCGCTCGCTGCTGGTGTTCCTGACCGGCCCGCTCGGCATTGCCGGCGCCGCTGCCGCGCTGCTGATCCTGCAGCGGCCGTTCGGCTTCGTCGCGCAGCTGGGTGTGATCGCACTGTTTGGCATGATCATCCGCAACTCGGTGATCCTGGTCGACCAGATCGAGCAGGACATCGCGCAGGGCATACCGGCCTGGGATGCGATTGTCGGCTCGGCGGTGCGCCGCTTCCGGCCCATCGTGCTGACCGCCGCGACGGCGGTGCTGGCGATGATCCCGCTGTCGAGTTCGGTGTTCTGGGGCCCGATGGCGGTGGCGATCATGGGCGGGCTGGTAGTGGCGACACTGCTGACCATGCTGTTCCTGCCGGCGCTGTATGCGGCTTGGTTCCGGGTAAAGCGGCCGGCCTGAGACGGCTGCAGTCGGGCAGGGCAGCGATTTTTCGGGACGACTTGCGCTTTTTTCAGTAAAATTCGCCGCTGAAGTCAAACAGCCACTACCATGGCAACGCAGGGCGACCGCTTTGACGCAGGGTCGCCCTTTGCATTTCTTGAAACGGCGCCCGTGCCGGAAGGGCTGCGGGACGTTGCCGCGAGGATGGCGAAATTGGTAGACGCACCAGGTTTAGGTCCTGACGCCAGCAATGGTGTGGGGGTTCGAGTCCCCCTCCTCGCACCAGCCGACTTAATGATTAATTTTTTTGGACGATTCACATGGCAACTGCAGTCGAAACCCTGGAAAAACTTGAGCGCCGCATCACGCTGACCGTGCCGCTGGCCGAAGTCAACGAAGAAGTCGAGAAGCGCCTGAAAGTCCGTGCGCGAACCGCGAAGTTCCCGGGCTTCCGTCCTGGCAAGGCACCGCTGAAGATGGTGGCCGCGCAGTTCGGCGCAATGGTCGAGAGCGAAGTCCTGAACGACAAGGTCGGCCAGGCCTTCGGCAATGCAACGGCCGAGAACAACCTGCGCGTTGCCGGCTATCCGCGCATCGAGCCGAAGGCGGACGAGAAGGTCGACAACGCACTGGTGTTCCAGGCGACCTTCGAGGTCTACCCGGAAGTGAAGATCGGCGACCTGGCCGCTGCCGAAGTCGAGAAGAGCACCGCAGCGATCACCGACGCGGAAATCGACAAGACCATCGACATCCTGCGCCAGCAGCGCGTGCATTACCACACCAAGGGCGAAGCCGGCGCGCATGGCGACGGCGGCCCGGACACGTCGGCACAGAACGGCGACCGCGTGACCGTGGACTTCGTCGGCAGGATCGACGGCGTTGAATTCCCGGGCGGCAAAGGCGAAGACTTCCCGTTCGTGCTGGGCGGCGGCCAGATGCTGAAGGAATTCGAAGAGGCAGCGATCGGCCTGAAGGCCGGCGAGTCGAGGACCTTCCCGCTGGCTTTCCCCGAGGACTATCACGGCAAGGACGTGGCCGGCAAGACGGCCGAATTCACGATCACCGTGAAGAACGTCGAGTGGGCGCACCTGCCGGAAATCGATGCGAACTTCGCGCAGAGCCTCGGCGTGGCCGACGGCGACCTGCAGAAGATGCGTGACGACATCCGCGCCAACCTCGAGCGCGAAGTCAGCAACCGCATCAAGGCGCGCACCAAGAACAGCGTGATGGACGTGCTGGTCAAGATCGCCGAACTCGACGTGCCGAAGGCACTGCTCGAGCAGGATGCCGAGCGCCTCGCCGAGCAGACCCGCCAGGACATGCGCCAGCGCGGCATCAATGTGAATGACATGCCGTTCCCGGCCGACCTGTTCACTGCACAGGCCGACCGTCGCGTTCGCCTCGGCCTGATCCTGTCGGAACTGGTCAAGCAGAACCAGCTGCAGGCGACCGGCGAGCAGCTGAAGGCCTTCGTCGATGATTTCGCAAAAGCCTACGAAGATCCGCAGCAGGTCGTGAAGTACTACTTCAGCGACCGCAACCGCCTGGCTGAAGTCGAAGCGCTGGTGATCGAAGAGAACGTCGTGAACTTTGTTCTGTCGAAATCCAAGGTGGCAGAGAAGAGCGTGTCCTTCGACGAACTGATGGGCAACTGATCTTTCAGCCGTAACGCCTGCGGGCGTTGCCCTGATAAGCGGCCGCAAGTTTGGTTACACTACCGCTTGCGGCCGTTTTGTTTTTGCGACCGCGCCATTCATCCAACGGGAAAGACAATGACTGACATCCACCGCAAATCCGCCCTCGACACTGACATGCTCGGCATGGTGCCGATGGTGATCGAGCAAAGCGGCCGCGGCGAGCGCGCGTACGACATTTACTCCCGCCTGCTGAAGGAGCGTGTGATCTTCCTCGTAGGTCCGGTCAACGACCACACCGCGAATCTGGTCGTTGCGCAGATGCTGTTCCTCGAGAGCGAGAATCCGGACAAGGACATTTCGCTGTACATCAATTCGCCGGGCGGCTCGGTGTCCGCGGGTCTGGCGATCTACGACACGATGCAGTTCATCAAGCCGGATGTGTCCACGCTGTGTACCGGCCTCGCCGCTTCGATGGGCGCCTTCCTGCTGGCCGCCGGCGCGAAGGGCAAGCGCTTCTCGCTGCCGAACTCGCGCATCATGATCCACCAGCCGCTCGGCGGCGCGCAGGGCCAGGCCACCGATATCGAGATCCAGGCACGCGAGATCCTCTACCTGCGCGAGCGCCTGAACATGATCCTGTCGGAAAAGACCGGCCAGTCGATGGAGCAGATCGCGAAAGACACGGATCGCGACAATTTCATGTCCGCC
>JACCDX010079984.1_pt1 | contig 30031 bp, 28 predicted proteins | sample 7449681 | NCBI WGS metagenome assembly JACCDX01 (sample SAMN15323450, study PRJNA562643) | freshwater metagenome | isolation source: river surface water | place: USA:Blue River Watershed | collected 2017-08-18
AACTGTTTTTCACGGGGCCATTTTGGAACGAAGACAACATCTAAAAACGGCGAAACCCCGCAGAGACTGGGCCTCAGCGGGGTTCTTCAAAAAGTGAGAGAGTGTTTTCTCACTTTGCATATGGTGGTGGAGAACAGAAAAACTCACATTTATCTATTCACGTCGTTGCGCGAATCCGGGGTGAAGAGCGGAATTGAGTGAAATAGGCATATGCACCAATCACGTGCGCTCGTGATGGAGGTCAATTTCTAATAAAAGTTCATAGCGGCCAAGACACTCGACTTCTCTTAAAAAGTACGCGTAAATACAACTCCATTTTTCTCAAGGAGTACGCAACGTGAGCTCAACCCTAACCGAAATTGAACTAGCCGCCCGATGGAGCATGAGCCCAAAAACTCTTCAACGCTGGAGAACAACGCGCTTTGGACCAGCGTATTTGAAACTTGGCAAAAAGATTCAATACCAAGTTTCAGCAATTGAAAGTTACGAGAATCAAGTCAGAACAAATGTCGCAAATGAAGGGACCGAAGAAATCATTCTGTAGGATAGTTTTTCCTCATCTTGGATGAGCATTCCACACGCATGTTTGTGTCTAGTCCTTGTCCGGGCAAAGGGCGTGCACGTACCGAGACGCCCGAAGGTTCTCCCGGATTTACAAAAGATTCGATTGCAATATTTTGATAATGTCCCATGGCACTTTCTTGGTCTTACTGATCCCCCTTCAAAACCGACCTTGCAAACGCAAGTCCAATTTCGAGACTGCTAACACCTGTTTCTACCGCATCAATCAACGCAAGAGATAAAGCCTGTTCAGCTGAAATCGATTCACCACTGAGCATCATGTTCAACGCAGCATCAACCGGAATCAGACGTGGCAAGCGTTGGGTACCCAACGAGCCGGGTAACAAACCCAGCTTGATCTCTGGCAAACCCAACCGGGTGTTCGGCAATGCGACGCGCGCATGACACGCCATGGCCAACTCCAACCCTCCCCCCAACACATGGCCGTGCAATGCCGCCACAACAGGACGTTTTTGATTTTCTAAACGCAAGAGCATTTGATTAAACGGTGTGGCACTGAAATCATCACGTTCAAAGTCCTTGATATCGGCACCTGCGACAAATGTTTTTCCGTGACAGCAAATAACCAAAGCTTTAGATGAAGTGTCAGCCTCAAACGCTAACAATGCGCGAGACAAACCAACCACCACATCATCAGAGATGGCGTTCACAGGTGGCGAGTCGATCACGATTACACCTATTTCATTCACTTTTTCATATCTGACTTTGGCACTCACAGCATCTTTGTTCATTTCATATCTCACGAGTCGTTGATTACACGTTCACCCAAAAAAAAGGGGGACCTGATGGACCCCCAATACCTTGGAGAAAACGATGGGCTGAGAACAGCCCATGCGAAGCTTGAATGCTTAGAAGGTGTAACGCATGCCAAACATGGTGGCATGGTTGCCTTTGCCAGCCGCAACAGGCGTGCCAAAGATCGGGCTCAAGTTCATGTTGCTGCCGGTGTTACTGGTGCTTGCCGCTTGCACATAAACAATGGTGTCTTTGAACAAGGTGTAGTCCACGCTGACAGCCGTTTGGTTAGCTTTGTTGCCATCGTTGGTTTTGTCCTTGAGACTGTAGTAACCGCCTGACAGGGAAATCTCTGGATTCAGCTTGTAAGTCACCCCCAAAGCATTGGCAGTCATGTGGGTGCTACCACCCGAGACCGTATTGGTGCCATCCGGATTCTTACCGTCAAAAACAGCCGCACTCATCGTCCAAGGACCAGTCGTGTAGAGCGCGCCCAACGAAGTCAAGCGGTTGGTGTTAGCGTTGTTTGTGAAACCATTTGAGCCAGCGTTTGCTGCGGTATAACCCAAACCACCTGAAGCTGCAGCCGTCGTCGCGAAGCTGTAGCCGTTACCTTTGCCGCTGTAGTACACCCCCGATAAACGCAACCCCCCATTGCTGTACATCGCAGTAACAGAGTCCTGCGAATTAGCACCGATATCACCATTGGTACTACCAAAAACGTGCTGCAAGGTGATTGTGGTGTCACCCAGTTTTGGGGCGGTGTAAGTGATGGAGTTGTCGTTGTAGACGTTACCGAACATCGCACCACCTGCACCGTTCCAAGCGTTAGTGGCGCTGTTCATGCCTACCAGTGTAGTCAGGGTGGAGCCGAAATAACGCGCACCACGGGCATCGGTACTGGCCATCGCGAAGTACATTGGCGCGACTTGGCGACCAAGCTTCAAATCACCCGCTTTGCCGGACAAACCTACGAATGCCATCTGGTTAAAGTTGGTCGTAGTACCCGCCGAATTAGCCCCGCCGGTGGCACCGTCGTTGAGCTTGAGGTTACCTTGCAACTGAAAGTAGGCCTTGTTGCCGTTACCCATGTTGCGCTCACCTTTGATGCCGACATTGCTGCCGCCGATACCACCATCCTTAAACCCCGTGAACTTACCTTTGTCGGCTGTTCCTGCGATGAGCGCAGGCGCGTAGATGGTGGCGCTGGTGGACGAACTTAGGACGCCTCCGTCAAGTGCACCATAAATCGTGATGTTGTTTTGTGATTCTGTTGGGGTTGTTGTTTGCGCTTGTGCAGCACCAGTGCAGCACATTACGGCCGCAGCCAAAAGGGTCAGTTGTTTGTTCATGAAGTCTCCTCGTTAAATGAAGTGGATGAAAGCCAAGTGCACATTCAAAAGATGGATATGCATGGAATTTCAAACGCGATTCTTCTTGAATTGCTCCAACTTAATTTATCAATTAACGACATGCATTTACCAAGTAACGACAATGCATATTGATTCACGGGATAACCCTGTGGCCGCTCGTTGTCGTGTCAAAACGACGACTTGTAGCGCATTGCACACTGCCAACCAATGTCAGCTAGCGGTTGTGCTTTACGGCCTGTTTCGACCGCATCAGGCGAGTTGGCATTGCCATCGTGCGCACGCTGTGCGATGCCATGAAGAATGGCTGCCATGCGAAACAGGTTGTAGGCCATGTAAAAGTCCCAGTGCGCGATGTGGTCGCGTCCCGTCAATTGCACATACTGGCGCACATATGCTTGCTCGGTGGGTAAACCGAGATTGACCAAATCTAGTCCTGCAATGCCTCGCCACAAGGTAGGTTGCACATGCCAACTCATGCACTGATAAGACAAATCGGCCAATGGGTGACCCAAGGTCGACAACTCCCAATCCAACACACCGATCACGCGTGGCTGTGTGGGATGAAAGACCAAATTGTCCAAACGGTAGTCACCATGAACAATCGATGTTTCTTCGGCTGCGGGTATGTGCTGTGGTAACCATTCCATCAATCGCACCAACGACTCGCCCAAGGGCAAAGTAGACGCACGGCATTGCTTAGACCAACGGTCTATTTGCCGCTGAAAATAATTGTTTGGCTTACCAAAAGTTTCTAAGCCCACGCGTGTGTAATCCACACGGTGCAGAGCGGCGAGTACGCGACACATTTCTGCATAAATTTCGCCACGTTCAGAAGTGCTCATTCCTGGCAGTGATTGATCCATGATCACACGACCTTGCAAGAACTCCATGACGTAAAACGGTGTCCCCAGCAAACTGCTGTCGTCACAGTAATCCAACATGCGTGGCACGGGCACATCTGAATCTTGCAAGGCTTTCATCACGCGGTATTCACGGTCTACCGCATGTGCCCCCACTAACAATTGCCCGGGGGGTTGTTTGCGCAACACAAACTGTGTCGTGCCAGATTGAATGCAGTAAGTGGGGTTCGACTGTCCTCCTGAAAGGGTCGACATGGTCAAAGGTTGCGTGCCGCATAAGCCCTTTTCTTGCAGATAAGCATGCAAAGCGTTGTGATCTAAAACCTGCGTCATAACGTGCTCACCAAATGTCCACCATCGACCGCCACAGTTGCCCCAGACATCGCAGCGCTTGCTTGTGAGGCCAATAACAACAACGGTCCATCGAGATCACTCAACGCATTGAAACGTTTGCTGGGGATGCGTGAACGCAATTTTTCACCCTGGGTGCTTGTCAAAAAATCACGGTTCAAGTCCGTGATCACATAACCTGGCAACAAAGCATTGACTCGAATTTGGTGGCGCGCTAACTCAAGTGCGAGTGCTTTGGTCGTTTGAATCACGCCGGCCTTTGAGATGGCATAAGGCGCAACGCCACCCGCCACACGCTCGCCCAAAATAGATGCAACGTTGACGATGTTGCCGCTTTTCTTGCACGCCACCATGTGGCGCGCCGCCTCGGTGGCAACCAGCCAGCAGCCTTTGAGATTTGTATCGATCACCGTGTTGTAATCGTCGGGCGTTTGATCTAACGCGGCCTTACCCACCGTCACACCCGCATTGTTGATCACCACATCGGGTACGCCCCCATGATTCGCGAGGTCTAAAAAAGCTTGGCGCACACTGACAGGATCACTCACATCCATGGCAAAGGCTTGGGCCTGAGCACCTTCTGCATGTAGTTTGTCCACAAGCGTTTGCAACTTGTCGACACGGCGTGCTGCCACAACCAAATCGGCGCCTGCTCTGGCAAGTAGCCATGCGAAGTGGTGCCCCAAACCACTGGATGCACCAGTCACCAGAACCCGTTTGCCTTGTAGGCTAAACAGAGAAGATAAAAAATCTGCACCCATCATGCTGCGGCTTCCTCGTGCATTTGCACAAGCTTGCGTGCCATGCTCCAGCGGTGCACTTCACTGGGGCCGTCATAAATACGGAAAGCACGCATGTCCATGAAAATGCGCATCACATCTTGTTCATCGGTGACACCTTGCCCACCCAAAATTTGGACACAGCGATCGACCACGCGCCATTCAGCTTCCGAACAAACCACTTTGGCACGGCTGCTCTCAAAGTTGCACTTGTGCCCTTGATCTAGCAACCAAGCGGTGTGCCAAATGTGCAAACGCGCGGTGTGCAGATCCATGTCGTTGTCAGCCAGCATGTAGCCAATCCCTTCATGCGTGACCAGCGATTGACCAAACGCCTTGCGCTGGCTGGCATACGTCACAGCAATGTCGTGCGCCCGCCTGGCCTGCCCCAACCAGCGCATGCAGTGCGTCAGGCGTGCCGGAGCCAGACGCACCTGCGCGTAACGAAAGCCCTTCCCGACTTCGCCAAGTACATCACTTGCAGGTACGCGCAGATGGTCAAAATGCAGCACGCCATGTCCACCGGTAAAACAACGATCCATCGCGTCCATATTGCGCTCCAACACAATGCCGTCGCGTGCCATGTCGCTCAGAAACATGGTGGCTGAACCATCTTCCATACGCGCCATGATGATGGCGTACGTTGCGCCCTCGGCGCCCGTGATAAACCATTTGTGACCATTGATCACGTAATCATCACCGTCGCGCACAGCCGTTGTCTGCAACATGGAGGGATCAGCCCCTGCACCTGGGCTCGGCTCGGTCATAGCAAAACAAGATCGCGTATGCCCTTGAATCTGTGGGCGCAACCAGCGTTCTTTTTGTGCTGGCGTGGCCACTTCTTCCATCAGATGGATATTGCCTTCATCGGGTGCGTGGATATTTAACGCTGTGGGGCCAAGCCAAGAGTACCCCGCCTCCTCGAAGACAACAGCCTTAGCAGTGTGGCTCAAGCCCATGCCACCCATCTCTTTGGACGCATGAGGCGTTAACAAACCTTCATCACGAGCCAAACCAATCAGCTCTTGGCGCAAGGCCTCATCCGGTCCGTGTCCAGACTGTCTTGCATCGCGTTCAAGCGGAATAATTTTTTTTGCAATGAAATGGCGGGTGCGCGCTTGCAGCTCCAACAATTCAGAAGAAAGCTCGAAGTTCATAAAACTACCTTTTAAGAATGGAACGCATCAGGCGCACGTAACGCAGCGCGTAACAGTACCCCCATGTCAGGTTGCGCTACAAATGGATCAGGTGGGTTGTTTTGGCTAAGAATGGCCTCCATGCGGTCGGCCACATGCTGCAATTTGTCAGGATGCGTGAACACATAAAACTTCTTACTGCTCAGCGCATCAAACACTTGACTCGCGACTTCGGCCGCAGACAAGGTACCGTTGGTGACTGCCTTTTCCATCATGACGCGACCTATCAGCTGACTCTTGGTCAAACTTTGCACAGGTCCATCGTCAGTGCGTGCACTTTGATGAATACCTGTCGGCACAAAGAATGGGCACACCACGCTGGCAGTGACCTGATCGGTCACAAGGCGTAAATCGTTGAATAAAGTTTCGCTCAACGCCACCACCGCGTGTTTGCTGACACAGTACGCACTCAAATTAGCCGGGGCAACCAAGCCTGCCATGCTGGCCGTGTTGATGATGTGACCGTGCCACGAAGCGTCGTTCTCCGCCGCACGCAACATCAATGGCGTGAAAGCACGGATGCCATGAATAACACCCCATAAGTTCACACCCAACACCCATTCCCAATCGGCTGAGCTGCACTCCCACACCAGCCCCTGCGTTGCCACACCCGCGTTATTGAAAACCACATGCGGTGCACCAAAACGCTCAAATACAGCGGCAGCAAGTGCATCCATCTCTGTGGCGCTGGCAACGTTGACTTTGCGTGCCATGACAGTGCAACCTAGGGTCTGTACTTCTGCAGCACACGCGTCCAACGATGCTTGATGAACATCCACCAGTACCAGTTGCATGCCGTGCCTAGCAGCGATACGTGCAAATTCCAGCCCTATGCCAGAACCTGCACCAGTGATGACCGCGGTTTTGCCACGTAGTCCTGCGGCGTTAGATGGATAGCTTGATGTTTCCATGTCACATGGGCTTTCTATTTGGAGGAACTTAACAGCGTTCAAAAATAGCAGCGATGCCCTGACCACCACCAATACACATGGTGACCAAAGCGTACTTGCCGTTGATGCGTTGTAGTTCATGCAAAGCCTTGACGGTAATCAAGGCCCCCGTTGCGCCGACAGGATGACCCAACGAAATACCAGAACCGTTGGGGTTGACTTTGGCAGGGTCCAGGCCCAGCTCTTTGCTCACCGCACAGGCTTGTGCAGCAAAGGCTTCGTTGGCTTCAATCACGTCCATGTCGTTGGTGGTCAGACCTGCCTTTTGCAAAGCGAGGCGAGAGGCCGACACAGGGCCCATGCCCATGATTTTTGGATCGAGGCCGGTGTGGGCATACGACACCAAACGTGCCAGTGGTTTGGCGCCACGTGCTTGTGCTGTTTTGGCTTCCATCAACACCACAGCGGCAGCCGCATCGTTGATGCCCGATGCGTTACCCGCAGTGACCGTGCCGTTTTCTTTGACGAACACAGGCTTCAACTTGGCCATGTCTTCCATCTTGCAGTTGGGGCGGAAGTGCTCGTCGGTGGCGTAGGCCACGTCGCCTTTTTTGCTCTTGAGCATCACAGGCACGATTTGGTCTTTGAAGTAGCCAGCCTCAGTGGCGCGTTGGGCACGGTTGTGGCTTTCAACCGCTGCTGCATCTTGCATGTCGCGGGTGATGCCAAATTTGGCCGCCACGTTTTCAGCGGTCACACCCATGTGGATGTTGTGAAAAGGATCGTGCAAGGCGCCAATCATCATGTCCACCATCTTGGTGTCACCCATGCGTGCGCCCCAACGGCTGGTGAGGCTCGCGTAGGGTGCACGGCTCATGCACTCGGCACCGGCGCCAATGGCGACATCTGCATCGCCCAACAAAATAGCTTGGCTGGCAGACACGATGGCTTGCAGGCCCGAACCGCACAAACGGTTCACGTTAAAAGCAGGTGTGCCTTCGGCGCAACCGCCGTTGATGGCAGCCACGCGTGACAAGTACATGTCTTTGGGCTCGGTGTTCACCACATGGCCAAACACCACATGGCCCACATCTTTGCCTTCTACGTGGGCACGGGCCAGCGATTCGCGCACCACAATGGCCCCAAGCTCGGTAGGCGGGATGTCTTTGAGACTTCCACCAAAGGTACCAATAGCCGTGCGCACTGCGCTGACGACAACAACTTCTTTAGACATATCCATGACTCCTGATAAAAAATAAAATAAGACGATCTAGCTTGTGTTGCGCTAAGCGCTCATCAATAGGCATCCAGCGGCATGCTGTTCACGGCATCGTTGCCGTTGATCAAGGCATGCAGTTGCCCATGAGTGCGAGGCAAGATGTGGTCTGCATAGACTCTGGCCGTCAAAATTTTGGCTTTCATGAACTGAGGGTCAGTGCCATCATTTTGCAACTTGTCGGCCAGCAACAAAGAACGCGCAAGCTGCCATCCCACCATCAAGTTTCCAGTCAACATCAAATACGGCACACTGCCGGCGTAGACTGCATTGATGTCTGTTTTGTGATGCATCACGATGTAATTCACAGCCTCAAGAAAATCATGACGCGCCCTCGCCAATTGCTTGGCCATGGTTTGCGCATGGTGATTTCCACAACGCATCAATGCCTGTTCCGTTTGCTCGATTTGCTCCGCCATCGACATGGCGAACTGCCCCGCATCCCGCGCGGTCTTGCGACCGACTAGGTCATTGGCTTGAATCGCAGTGGTGCCTTCATAGATCGGAAGAATGCGCGCATCACGGTAGAACTGAGCGACACCTGTTTCTTCGATGAAGCCCATGCCCCCATGCACTTGCACCGCCAGACTAGTCACCTCCAAACTCATTTCCGTGCTGTAACCTTTGACCAACGGCACCATGAATTCGTAAAGCGCTTGATTCTCTTTGCGTGTTTCTGCGTCCAAATGGTGATGCGCGGTGTCATATGCGGCTGCAGCCACGCAGGCAAGTGCACGACATCCTTCGGTCAAAGTACGCATGGTCATGAGCATGCGTTTGACATCGGGGTGATGAATAATGGGCACGGCGGTGCTGAGTGAGCCATCAACCGGACGACTTTGCACACGATCGTGGGCGTATTGAACGGCTTTTTGATAAGCCCTTTCAGCCAGCCCGATGCCTTGCATGCCCACTTGGTATCTGGCTGCGTTCATCATGACAAACATGTATTCCAAACCACGGTTTTCTTCGCCCACCAAATAGCCAATTGCGCCACCATGGTCACCGTATTGCAACACCGTGGTCGGGCTGGCATGGGTGCCCATCTTGTGTTCAATGCTGACGCAATGCACATCATTGCGTGCACCTAACGTGCCGTCTGCATGGACCATAAATTTGGGCGCCACAAACAAGCTGATGCCCTTCACGCCTTCGGGTGCGCCCTTCACACGGGCCAGCACAAGGTGAACGATGTTTTCGGCCATGTCGTGCTCACCGTATGTGATGAAAATTTTGGTGCCGAAAATCTTATAGGTACCGTCAACTTGCGACTCTGCACGTGTGCGAATCAACGACAAGTCCGAACCCGCTTGTGGCTCCGTCAAATTCATGGTGCCGGTCCACTCGCCTTGAATCATGCGAGTCAGATAGATGTTTTTCAGCTCAGGCGAACCCGCTACCAATAAGGCGTCAATCGCACCATCGGTGAGCGACGGGCATTGGGCGAAGCTCAAATTGGCACTGCAAAGCATTTCTAAGCAAGCACCGCCAATGGTTTTTGGCAAACCTTGACCTCCAAAGGCAGTTGGATGCTCCAAGCCTTGCCAACCACCAGCCACAAACTGTACGAACGCCTCTTTGAATCCTGGCGGAGGAGTAACTTGACCTGCGTGGTATTGCGCGGGGTGTTTGTCACCCACCGTGTTGAGTGGTGCCAACACATCTTGACTGAGTTTTGCGCATTCTTCGAGGATGGCCTGTGCCGTGTCAGCGCCTGCATCGGCGAATTCAGGTGTGCACGTTGCTAACTGATCAAGATCGACCAAGTGCTGGATGTTGAACATCAAATCTTTGATGGGAGCGATGTAACTCATGAAAGTATCTTGTGAATGATTTAAGAAAGTGCTGATGTGGAATGGGTCGACTGAACTGTTTGCACAACAAACTGGCTACTGCGACAGCCGTGCAATCAACGTTTGTGCCATCGGCCATTCGCCATAGCCAGAAGCAGGATTCAGATGCCCCACCTCGCCAAGGTCGATGGTTTCGCTACCCCAGTCTTGCGCCAATGCCCCGACACGGTCTTGTGCGCCCAGCGGATCGTTGGTGCTAGTGGCCACCAAGCTGCGAAAGGGCAACAGTTGACGCGGCACAGGCAACCAACCGCCCGCCGCAAGCGCGGTAAGCGTTGGATAGCCTTCGGGCATGGGTTGCTCGAAGTCGGGAGGAGTGGCAAGCAATGCCCCCACCACGCGATGCGCATATTGGCTGACGTGCGCCCAATGCGCCACCATCACGCATCCGCCACTATGTGCCACCAGCACAACAGGTCCATCAATGGCCGATATGGCAGCTTCAATTGCTTGCACACGCTTGTGACAGTAAAGGTCTTCGCGCCCCATCGGGGGCACTGTACAGACTTTGGGAAGTTTGTCTGCCAGCCCTGTTTGCCAGTGCGTGGCCACGTGATCACGCAGCCCAGGAATGATCAAGACCGTGGGAGATTCAGAAAAATTCATAGACATGCTTAGAAATGTGGTCTCATGCCGTGGGCGGCAAGCTCAGACTTGAGCTGCGCAACATGGCAGACACAAAGACTTCCGGTGGCTGCGCACCCGACAAGGCCCACTGCTGGTTGAACACAAAATACGGCACACCTGAGACGCCAAGGTGTTCACCCCACACGCTCGGAGCATCGAACTTTTCAGCAGTCGATAGATCCACGTCGTGGATCTTGGCCAACTTGACCAACGTGGGGGTGTCACCCAAATCACAGCCATGCACAAAGTAAGCTTCAAACAGCGCCTCTTGTAAAGCTTGCCACGCCTCAAGCCCCAACTGCTGCGCAGCCAGCGCCAGCAATCGATGAGCAAGCCAAGTGTTGGGAAAAATCTTTATTCGAGCAAACTCAATCGTGAGACCCGCATTTGCGGCCGCTGCTTGCACCTGTGCTTGTCGTGCACACACAGCCTCTGGACTGCCCAGTCGTTGCTCGTAAAACTCCAGATAAGGCAACCCTTGCGGCGGTACATGCGGGATCAGCTGAATCGAATGCCAATGTACGTCGAAGCACAAGTCAGGCACCAACTTGGTCAACCTAGCGCAAGCCGTGTCGAAATGGCGCTTGCCTATCCAACACCAAGGACAGATCAGATCGAAATAAGCGTCGACTTTCACAATCTGACCCATGGTGATTTTCCTCAAGCCGCTTTGCGTAAAAAACCTTGGTTGCCCCCCTTGCGGTTGGGCGAGAAGCCGTTGGCTGCGAGAGACTCTTCCACAGTGTCATAAAAGACACCAATTTGCAAAATCTCGCGAGCTTCCTTACCTGTGGCAATCTCGCGACCGAATTCGCGTGAGATGCGGACGAGTTGTTCGATCTGTTCCACAGTGCTCATCTTGGCAGTACGCGACTGATTCCACAGATTGTCTTCAATGCCACAACGCACATGCAAACCAATGGACATGCCCATTAAATTGATGGGCAAAACGTTGCGCATGCTGCTCTCCACTGTGAGCTTGGCACCGTCAGGAATCGCACGCAAGAAGTTGGCTAAGTTGTAAATATTGGGGGCATCCATGCCACCGCTAATCGCTACCCAGTTACACACCAGAGGCCCCTTGTAGACACCGCGGCGCATCAGGCGCTCAACGGTTTCGAAGCTGTTGAGGTTGTAAAACTGGAAAGCACTCTGGATACCTGCTGCACTCAAGCGACGAATGTGCTCTTCATACCAAGCAGGATTGGACGGAACCACCATCTCGCTGTAGGCGCGTCGACCTTCCGGGGTGGCCATGGAAGTGCCAGCGATATCTGCTTCTTCCATGTGTTCGGTGACGTTCATTTGTGTCGTGTTGATGGTCACCGTAACTTGATCGGGCTTAGGGTCAAGTTCTGCCAACATATGGCGCGTGTCATCCGAGAGCCACTTGGCTACCGCGCCATCGGACTCAGGGGCGAATGAGATCGATCCACCAACTTGAATGATCATGTCGGGTACAGCCTTGCGCACCCCGGCGATCAGTTCATTGAATTTAGACAGGCGCTTGCTGCCTTTGCCATCGAGTTCGCGCACATGCAAATGCAACACGGTGGCGCCAGCGTTGTAGCAATCCACAGCTTTTTGAATCTGTTCCTCCATCGTCACTGGAATATCTTCGGGATAGTCCGAAGGAATCCACTCAGGACCGTAGGGTGCTGCAGTGATGATGAGTTTTTCTTGATTCTCAGGAAAGAGGTGTCCGTCAACAAAATACATGGGGTAGTCTCCAAAAAAATTAAAAAGGCTTGGTACCAACGATGCCTGCACGTTCCATCTTTCGGTGGCAGGGCGGGTAGTCCATCACGGCGTAGTGTTGAGTGCTGCGGTTGTCCCAGATCGCGACGCTGTAGGGTTTCCAACGCCAGCGCACCTGGTATTCCGGGATATAGGCTTGACTGATCAAGTACTGAAGCAGGTCACCGGCACCTTGGTTGAAGTCTTGACCTTGGCGCACCCTGTCTTTGTTGTGGTAATTCACAAAGTGAGTGGTGAATCCATTGACAAACAGTGTCTTCTCTCCAGTATCGGGATGTGTACGTACGACTGGGTGCTCAGCGTCAGGATATTGCGCCTTCATTGCCAAGCGTTTCTCAATAGGCATCGCTGCAGCAAAAGATGAATTGAAGCTGTGATTGGCAATCAAACCTTCGATCTCATCTTTGATGCGACTGGGCAACTTCTCGTAAGCCAGAACCATATTGGCCCACATCGTGTCGCCACCTACCGGAGGGCATTCGATGCAGCGCAACACACATCCCAACGCAGGTTTTTCACGGAAGGTGCCATCGGTATGCCAAGCGTTTTCGTAGCGGTCAATGGGGCTATCGGGGTTCTTGTAGATTTGGACCAACCCAGGTGCCTCTGGGTGACTGGGGACCATCGGGTGATCTTCCAGCTGACCAAGTTTTTGTGCGAATGCCATGTGCTCTATGCGTGAAAATTTATCCAGCGTCTGGTCACGCACAAACAGCACTTTGTGTTTGAGCAGCGCAGCATAAATTTCTTGAAATAATCCGTCATCATGTACGGCATCGGCGAGGTTGAGATTCACCAGTTCAGCGCCGATGGCGCAGGTCAAAGGTTCAATGCGCATAGTGATTTCCTTAAATAACAAAAATGGATGAACCAATGGTCTTGCGGGCTTCGAGATCACGATGTGCTTGCACAGCATCTTGCAAGGCATAGCGTTGGTTAATTTCGATCAGTATTCGACCTGCTGCAATGTGACCAAAAATTTCATCAGCCAACTCGGCCTTTTCCAATGGATCTGAGATGTAGTCAGCCAGCGCTGGACGCGTGAGGTAGAGCGAACCTTTCTGGGCCAGCAGGTTGGGGTTGAAACCATCGATCGTGCCGCTGGCGGTACCCACGCAAACCATCAAACCGCGACGACGCAACGAATCGAGCGAGGCAATGAAAGTGTTTTTCCCCACGCTGTCGATTACTACATCAACACCTACGCCATTCGTGATATCACGCACCCGTTTGGCAATGTCTTCGTGGCTGTAGTTGATCGTGTGGTCGCAACCGTGTGCGCGCGCGACAGCAGCTTTTTCCTCTGTCGAAACAGTCCCAATCACCGTCAACCCCAGCAACTTGGCCCATTGCGAAACGATCAATCCCACACCACCCGCAGCAGCGTGCAGCAAAATGGTGTGACCTGGTTTGAAGTCATAAACGCGTCGCATCAAATACGCCGAAGTCAAGCCACGCATAGTCATGCCTGCTGCAGTTTCAAATGAAATGGCGTCCGGTAATTTAATAAGGGGCGCTGCAGGAATCAAACGCTCCGTGCTGTAAGCCCCCAAGGTATTGATGAAGCCTGTATAGGTGACACGGTCACCTACCTTCACATGGGTTACGCCAGAACCAACCTCTTCAACAACACCAGCAGCTTCGACGCCCATGCCATTCGGCAGTGGAATGGGGTAAGTGCCGTTGCGAAAGTATGTGTCAGCGTAGTTCAGTCCGACAGCGACATGACGCAGGCGGACCTGATCTGGGCCGGGATGTCCGACTTCAACGGTCTCACACCTCAGTACCTCGGGTCCTCCGATGTGATCAAACTTGATGGCTTGTGCCATATCGCCTCCTTGAATAGTTGTAAGACAACAAATGTGTATGGCGCTAATTTAGAGGTGGAGCACAAAAATACCCTTTCCATTTCACGACTTTTAGTTATCATTTGATGCCATGCATTGAAATGCATGCTTATTAGTGATGAATTACTGCGGCTTGTTTCAAAGGACATCAGAATGCGTAAAACAGTGAAAACTCACAAGACTATGCAAGTGCGAGCAGCCGTCTTGTCGCACTACGAGGAAGTGGCGCGCAAACTAGGTGTAAATCCAGTGCAATTGCTTAACAAAGTAGGGCTAACGCGTCGCATGCTCTCGGTGCCGACACAGTTGATTCCTACCCATAGCGCAGTAGCCTTGCTGGAGTTGACTGCGCAGGCCAGCGAATGCGACACAGTCGGTTTGATGATGGCCGAGGCCCGCGTTTTGTCGGACTTCGGTCCCATCAGTCTCTTGTTGATGCAACAGCCCAATGTCCGCAGCGCACTAAACACCATCGCACAGTACAGACATGTATTGAACGAAGCATTGGCCATGTACATTGAAAATGCAGGCAAGCTAACGTTGATTCGTGAAGAAATAGTGATCGACCACCCAAGTGGTATTGCGCAATCCACCGACATGGCGACGGGAGTGTTGACCTTGATTTTTCGTGCCATTTTGGGCTCCCACTGGCGTCCACAGTCGGCCCATTTCACGCATACCGAGTCCCAAAACACACAGATCCATAAACGCATATTTAAATGCCCAGTGCATTTCAACAGCGATTTCAACGGTCTGATATGCCTGACAACCGACATGGATCAAGTAAACACCCAAGCTGATGCGGCCATGGCTAGCTACGCCCAATCATTTTTGGATGCAATACCAAAGACGGGGCAAAGCTCAATCGAGTTAGATGTGCGCCGGGCGGTGTATCTGTTGTTACCTATGGGGCGTGCCAACGTGAGCCAAGTGGCCTCCGGTATGGGCATGAATGTTCGCTTCTTGCAACGACGATTGGACGAAAGTGGCGTCAGTTTTTCAAACATATTGAACGATGTTCGATGCGAATTGGCTCAGCGTTACATCGCCAACACCACCTATTCTCTGGGACGAGTCGCCGAGTTGTTGGGCTATTCGAATTTGAGTTCTTTCACAAGATGGTTCACTTCGCAATTTCAGTGCGCACCATCACAGATGAGGCATTAATTCAGTTTTTGAGTGATGCCCGTGTTTACCCGTGTTGTCATAAAAAGTTAAATGCTTGACGCATAAAGATAAATACTGTTTCCAGTTTCTGAGAACAATCGTGACTTTCAAATGGACACCAAAGAAACAAATTGGCAATTCATTTGATAGGTGAGTTCATTTCAATTTACGGAGACACATATGACGATGACAACCAAGGCGCATGCCTTTCGCTGCTTGATTGGCGCCACTTTATTTGGATTGATAGGAATAAATGCTCATGCTTGGACAGATAAACCCGTCAAGATGATGGTCCCTGCTCCCGCCGGAGGAACCATCGATGTGATCGCGCGCATGTTCGGCGATCAACTGAGTGCTGACATTGGACAACCCATCATCGTAGATAACCGTCCGGGAGCTGGCGGTGGCATTGCAGTGCAAGCGCTACGTTCAGCACCTGCGGATGGTCAAACCATCATGGTCACAGCAAGCAATGTGTTAACCGAAATTCCACACGTCTTAAAAGCTAATTTTGATCCGTTGAAAGATGTGAAACCTGTGGGTGCCATCGCTCAAGGCACCTTGGTATTGGTCGCATCGCCCAATTTACCCGTGAGCGACTTTAAAAGCTTTTTGACGTTCGCACGCAGTCAACCCGGCAAGTTAAGTTTCGCCTCATACAGCGCTGGCACTGCATCTCACTATGCGGGCATGATCCTGAATCAAAAAGCTGGCCTCGATCTGCAGCATGTGCCATTTGCCGGAGCACCACCTGCATTGACTCAGGTCATCAGTGGGCAGATTCCTGTGATGTTTGATGGCTACGTCACATCACGTGCCATGATCAACTCTGGAAAAGTACAGGTATTGGGTGTTGCATCCAAATCCCGTCTTAGCCAGTTACCCAATGTGCCTACTTTTGCTGAACTAGGCTACACCGACCTGAACTTTACAAACTGGCTCGGAATCGTGGTGAGTTCGAACATGGCGCCCGAAATGGTAGAAAAAATTCACCTCGCTGTGAATAAAGTGGCAACCAATCCTAAATTCCGCGGGCGCATTTTTTCAGCAGGTTTTGATGCAGCAGAGACAGTGACGATTGATAAATTTTCACAATCAATCAAGGCTGAGTACGAACGTAACGCGGCGATCGTTAAGCAATTCAATATCCAATTGAATCAGTAATTTTTGCTTTGGGTGTGAATCTTATGAACGGTCTGATGATGCAGCAATCGCTGCTAATTTCTTCTTTGTTGCGCCACGCTGAACGCCACCATAGTCAGCAGCTAGTTGTATCTCGTCGCGTAGAGGGCGATATTCATCGTTACACCTACCGTGAGATGGCAGCCAGAGCACGCCAAGTGGCCAATGCCATGGCTGCTTTAGAAGTCAAATCAGGCAGCAGGGTGGGGACAATCGCTTGGAATGGTTATCGTCATCTGGAGCTGTACTACGGTGTCTCGGGTTCTGGTGCTGTGTTGCATACGCTTAATCCACGACTACACCCGGATCAATTGGTCTGGATTGTCGACAACGCACAAGACGAGGTATTGTGCTTTGACCTCACCTTTTTACCGTTGGTGGAGGCTGTGGCATCTCGATTGAACACAGTAAAACATTTTGTGTTGATGACTGATCGGGCTCATATGCCTGAAAAGACAAGCATCCCAAACTTGTTGTGCTATGAAGAATTGTTGGCTGAACAAAGCTCTGATTTTCTTTGGCCAGAGTTTGATGAACGCGCAGCATCCAGTTTGTGCTACACCAGTGGCACCACTGGCAATCCCAAAGGTGTTTTGTACAGCCACCGTTCTACTCTCTTGCACACCTACGCATCATCATTGCCAGATGCACTGAATCTTTCGGCACGTGACACCATCTTGCCTGTTGTGCCGATGTTCCATGTGAATGCATGGGGGTTGCCTTACTCAGCTTTTATGGTTGGCGCAAAACTGGTTCTGCCTGGACCAGGGCTAGATGGCAAATCACTTTACGAGCTATTCGAATCAGAGAGCGTGACTTTGTCAGCAGGTGTACCTACGGTGTGGCAGGGATTGCTCACCCACGTACAAAGTCAAGACTTGCGTTTCTCGACCATGAATCGAACCATCATTGGTGGCTCAACCTGTCCTCCAACCATGATGGACACATTCCAAGATGAATATGGCGTTCAAGTGATTCACGCTTGGGGCATGACAGAACTCAGCCCCGTGGGTACCGTCAGCGTTCTCAAAGGTGAGCAACTGAAGTGGCCCAAAGATGCACAACGCGCAGTTCAATCAAAACAAGGACGATCGTTGTTTGGCATTGACATGAAGATTGTCGACATCAGAGGTAATGAATTGCCTTGGGACGGTAAAACCTCCGGCGATCTTTTGGTTAGAGGGTCATGGGTTGTATCAACTTATTTGAATGCAGAACAAGAAAGCCCGTTGGTGCAGGATGTTTCAGGACGAGACTGGTTTCCCACCGGTGATGTAGCCACCATTGATGCGCAGGGTTTCATGAACATCACGGACCGAAGCAAAGACGTCATCAAATCTGGCGGCGAATGGATTGGTTCTATAGATCTTGAAAACATCGCAATGGCTCACCCCGACGTGGCCTTGGCTGCATGCATTGCCGCACGACACCTCAAATGGGACGAGCGTCCGCTGCTGATTGTCATGCGCAAGCCCAACGCGACTTTGAACCGTGAAGCATTGCTAGCTTTCTACGAAGGCAAGATCGCCAAATGGTGGACACCCGATGACGTGGTTTTTGTCGACACCATTCCACTAGGTGCCACTGGGAAAGTTCTCAAACACCAGTTGCGCCATCAGTACCAAGACCACCTGTTGACAATGGTCTGATGATGAGAGCTTGGCAACCCCGACTCGCTCTGCTTTGGCCTGGCTTGGTGATGTCGGCCTTGGTCGCCGTAGCTGCCTTGTTCTTGTCTGAACATTATGGGGCACCAGTGATGCTATTTGCCTTGCTGTTGGGCATGGCTGTGAATTTTTTGTCAGAAGACGGGCGTTGCAAACCGGGAATCGAATTCGCATCCAAACAAGTGTTGCGCTGGGGTGTTGCGCTATTGGGCTTAAAAATCACAGCTTCACAAGTGCAAGCCATGGGCTGGCAGCCTGTTCTGATGGTGGTGTTAGCCGTGGTGTTGACAATCATCTTTGGCATTGTGGTGGCGCAAGCCATGGGTTTTCAAAAATTCTTTGGTTTGCTCTCTGGAGGTGCGGTTGGCATTTGCGGAGCTTCAGCAGCTCTGGCGATTTCAGCAGCATTCCCAAATCATCCACAAAAAGAACGCGCCACGCTGTTTGTCGTGATCAGCGTCAGCACACTTTCAACCGTTGCCATGGTGGCGTATCCCATGGTGGTGCACTGGCTAGATTTAGACCCAATGAATGCAGGCTTTTTTCTAGGGGGCACTATTCACGATGTGGCTCAAGTGGTTGGCGCTGGTTACAGCATGGGACAGCAAACAGGCGATGCAGCTACCTTGGTGAAGCTTATGCGCGTGGCCATGCTGGTACCAGTGATTGCATTTGCCGCTTGGATGACTCACAGCCAATACACACAATCATCCCAAGCCTCTATAGATACCGGCACAGCAAAACCACAGCGCCCCCCTCTGCTGCCAGGATTTGCTGTTGTGTTTGTGCTGTTGGTCGTGATCAACAGCTTAGGCGTTTTGCCTCATTGGTTGGTAAATGATGGTAACGATTTGTCACGTGCGTTTTTGATCGGTGCTATGGCCGCGATTGGCATGAAAACTCATCTGAAGGACATTCTGAGTGTGGGTTGGAAACCAGTGGTTTTAATGGTCCTCGAGACCTTATTCTTAGCCGTATTGTTCTACGCCATGATGCAACTGACACATCTGCACGCCTGAGGAGACTGCATGCACCAGCGGAGATAAATCGTGAAGACCGCGTAGTAGAACTGCTACGGAGCAGCATCCGAAGTTCTGCAAGTTGGAAATTTGCCACATGCACAGTTAAGGTTGAACGACTTCCCGCAAACCCGCATGAAACCTAGGTTCCCCTTGTGGACGCGTCCTTAAGAAAACAGAGAAAAGAGAGAGAAAACGGCAAAAAAACTCCACTTGTTGAAGAAGTGAAATTGCCGCGTCCTTAAGGTCACCCGTCGGAAGCCCGCAAATATAGGGCTTTGGAGCAAAGAAAAAGGGCTCGGAGATTTTCCGAGCCCTTGTGTATGGTGGTCCATTATGGACTCTGGTTCAATTACTCACCCACGGCACTTGCTATCTGGTTACCGGTAGTTGCGTATGCAGTGCCTAACAACCAAAAGTTCTAGCAGCAGCAATTTTCAATCGAAAATTTGACCCGGTTTTGATACGAAGTCCACAAGTATTTTGCTGACCCAAGAACTGCCCTGGGGTTTTGCTGGGCAACTTGAGAGTGATTCTTCAAATTGAGAGTACTCCTCCAGATATGAATTGAGCAAATACGCACTCTATCCAAATCTGCTCAAAAACCATCAAATCTATGTTCGATCATCATGTTCACCATGTGAATCAAATCGACAATCCAACTCCCTGCCCCGCGTCGGAAACCGATTTGAAATCTGTATAGGCTTCAAGGAATTTGAGAAACTGACCTAGTTCACGCAGGTCAATTTCATGCTCTACATAGTCTTTGACTGAAATCACTATAGTTAAACTCTCGCAAAATTTCTGGGCAGAGCATGCGGCAAAAAAACTCCTAAGCATGTGTCGCACCACTTCTGGCCGCGTTGCATTTACTTTTGCCAGGCCAGTTCCCATGACGGGAACCCTCAAATGGGGAAGGCCACCACCTCGCTCAGTGATGAACTCCCACAAACCTGCAAAAGAAGTCAAAAGGTCCTCGGTGGATGAATGAGCGACACCATGACCATTCATCCTTGCGTTAGTCACTAAAAATGCCGTTCGTTCCTTTGTATCTAATTTCACTGTGGTGCCCATCACATACTGCTTGCGCTTTCCGATCGCCTTGACATTTTTTGTCAACTGCTCAAAAGATTCGCTAGCTAGCTTTTGCTCAAGCACGGCATCAAGCGTGTGATGGTCATTGAAATAACGCGTTGTAAATTGAGCTTGCAAACTATTAGGACTTATGAGACCGCCCGCAGGATCTGTATCAAAAGTGCAATTAGTACCAATGACTAACGCGTCATTAGTATCAAACACATCACCAACTTCTATCGAAACAGTCAATTCTCGCTTTTTGACTCGGACAGAGACTTTGGTTATGGGCTTCAACAAATACAAAGCCACGAAAATCGAAACTACCAACATAGCTCCAGCAATACAACCGTAATGTGCAACAAGAAAATCAGCGACCTCGGTGGCGCCTGGGTTGATTGCCTCGGATAATTTTTTCCACGCAGCAATTCCAGAGGCTATCAAACCAATCACTGAAAAAACAGATTTGGCGAATGCTCCAAACTCAAACTGATGTAGCCAATAGTGACTTGAGAAATATAGGCGCAACGTACTTCTCACGATGGAACACCTAAACGGGCATAGACCTGCGGTTGAAAAAAGAAAGGGCCTGCTCTACCTTCGCTACGTAATCTAAGATGCTCCGTCGGCCATGTTTCAAGAGCATGTTGCATGATGGATGAGCGAAAGCTGATGTGAATGGCTAATTCGGTCCTAAGGATAGGAGGGCATAGCTCTGGGTCCATCTGACGCATGTTGTTCAGATTCACCACGATGATTGGCATACCTAAAGCCAACGCTTGTTCAATTTCCCAGCGAACGAATTTATAAAGATATCGAGTACTCTGCCCAACAAGAACAACCATTATCCGGCTATTCTCTAGTCGCACTCTCAGCTGGGATTTGATTGACGACTCAAGACTTGAATCGCGCGCGTAGTTGAGGTCATGCGCATCATAAAAATTGAACAACGTATGGTCGCTCTGATGCCAAGCCTTCATCAGTCGGTAATAGTGGATGTCTGAATCACCGTCGAAACAGACATACACTTTATTCCTATACGCCACTGAAACCGCCTTTTCTTTGACGAAATTTTAATAATAAGTCATTCCATGAGCATTTAATGTTCACCGCGAGGTTGGCATCGACTGATCATACTTTTCTCATTGGCGACCATGAAATCCCAAAAAGACTCAACCACGTGGCTGACAAAGACCTCCAGCGTTTAGGTTCCAGACATATCCCTGGCCTTAGCACCACCTGCTACTGAATAGGTTATGGGCAATTTGCGAGTCGCCAAAAACTGTTCCAACGTCTCTCCTCGAAAGGCGGCATAGACGGCAGGGTTAGGAACCCCAAGGACAGCCGCCATTTTTTCTAGAACAAAGAAAATCACGCCACGACGGATCATCTCGATCCACTTTCTGTTGCGGATCAGATCTTTTTCTTCCTCGGAAAGGCCATGTTCTGAAGCAAGTGCCTCGAAATCGCTCACAAATCGTGCACGGTGTTCAGGTTTGATCAAAGCATGAAGAAAACGGTTGATGCGCAGATTAGCGTGACTACGGGCATGGTTGAAAGGGTAAGTGCCTTGCAATGTCCCTGCACCTTCCAGCTCGCTGGCAATGTGTTTGCGGTGTGCTTGGACAGTTGCTGCATCAGGTTCAGCACCTAGGTCTTCAAAAACTAAAGTTGCGATATTTGTTACAGAAGGTGCATAGGTCTGCTTGTGTACTAGTTTGACCTGCTCCGACAGTGCGCCGCGCATGATGAGCCACATGATGACTTCAGCGCCTTCCATGCCCCCCTTAGCCGCGTACTCGGCGATGCGCATATTGACAAGTTGCTCGGGTGCCTTTTCCAGCAAGTCCAAAAATTCTGTGTCCCAAGCCTCGTTGAGGAAGCCCGCTCGCTCGCCATGTACCTGGTGGGATAGACCACCGGTGGCCATGATGGCGACGTTGAGGTCTTCTGGGTAGCTCTCGATAGCGCGGCGCAACGCCTTACCTAATTTCCACATCCGTTTGGCGTTTGGCACTGGCAATTGCAGGACACCTACCTGAAGCGGCACGACTTGACCTGGCCAGGGTCCGCTGGTATCACCCAGCATCGACAACGGCGACAGAAACCCGTGGTCCACTGGTTTACCTTGGAAGAATGACATATCGAACTCATCGGCTACCAGCGACATGCCGATGTGCTGTGACAGTCCCAGGTGACCGGCTGCCGGGGCCACATCGCGCGGGCCACCACCCTCGTCAGCAGCTACATAGCGGTCGTCGATGCCCAGCACGTAGGCCGAGTAGTGATCAAAGAAGAAGGATGTGATGTGATCGTTGTAGATCATGAAGATCACATCAATCTTCTTTTCATGTACCCAGTCACGAATGGCATCAAAGCCGTCAAAAATCGGTTTCCATGCCGGGTCGTTGTGCTTACCTGTGTCCTTTGCAAATCCGATGGTCGGTGAATGAGATGCGCCAATGCCACCAATGATGCGTGCCATAGATGTAGTCCTTTTGAAGAGATATTTTTATGAGATAGCAATTGAGAAACTAGGATGTGGAATCTCGACGTCGAATGAAGTGCAGGCAAATGCCTCCAAAGAGTCCTGATGCACATCCAATGCCTGTATCCAATAGTCTGGATTGCGTCAGTGACCAAAGCGAGGATTGATTCACTTGGGCAGCATTAGCCAACAGAATCGTCATGGGTGTGATGAACATGACTGCCGTTGCGTAGTGACGCGCTACGGTGAGTTCGATGACAAATGACAATAAGACTATCCAAATTGCCACTTGCCAGTCACTTTCAGGTTTCGCTTGAAAAAGCAACGAAATCCAGATGACGCCAAGAAATGTTCCTACGATGCGATGCAACTGTTTGTTCCATATGTCCCGGAGATTCGATCCCTGAATCACCGCCAGACAACTTATGGGCACCCAATAGGGGTTATCCAGTCCAAGCAACTGGGCCAGCAGCAAAGAAGAACCGACCACCATTCCAATAAATACGGAATAACCCAAATCCTTTGACCAAGGAAGGGGTGACGCCTTAGGTCCAAGTGATGCGTTTTGACTGCGCGTGAAGCTGTAATAAATCATGGCAACTGCAAATCCCCAGAGGCATCCGGCAGCAACAAGAGCGGGTTTGAGAGGGCTTATAGGTCCGGCAGCTTGGCTCGAAGCGCCAATAGATGCAGCGATCACAAAAAACAAACTGCCCGGAGGCCCACCTACGTTGAAGCTCTTGCAGTACAGGGTTGCCAGAGTTGTCAGAACGATCAGCCCTGGTACTTGAAGGAACGGACTAGAAGAACTGAATAAACCAATTACATAACAAACCAAAATCACTAAGCAACTCAAAATCATGGAGCGCCACATGTGTGAAAAAGAAGTCTGAGGCAGATAGAGAAAGATCAAGGCTCCCAGCGATGCAGTCATCCCAGCATTCAGACTCTGACTCCAAGCCCCTGCCAACACAGGACCTCCCAACGCAACTGCCGATGCTAATGGCAATAACCAATGACGTTTGACATCCTTGAGGGTAAAAAATGCACGCCCTTCACGCCAAACGCAAGCCAGCCATAGCTGGGGATTCCAGAAACTCTTACTGGTCACCCCATACCCGGCGTGAGACTTCGATGATTCGATCCAATTTTCGCCATTGATCATCGGGGGTAATGATGTTGCCTTCGACCGTGCTGGCAAAGCCGCATTGAGGACTGATGGCCAAATCATCGAGCGGTATGTATTTACTGGCTTCGTCGATGCGACGCACCAAATCGTCAGCACCCTCTAAGCGAGGGAACTTTGTTGTGACCAGTCCAAGTACAACCTTGACGCCACGTGTGACAGCTTTCAAGGGCTCGAAATCGCCTGAGCGCTCGTCGTCGTATTCGAGCAAGAAATGATCAACCTTGAGACCACCCAGAACATCTTCTGCAATCCGCTGGTATCCCCCTTCGGCAATCCAACCACTGCGCGAGTTACCTCGACATACGTGAATACCAATAGCAGTTTCAGGCCGACGCTGCGCAATACAGGCATTAGTCAATTCGACATAGCGACGCAGGCGCACACCGGGGTCTTCTCCGATGGCGACAATTTCAGCCCGCAGGCGGTCACTGATGAAGTAGGTCATCAGTGGATCGTCGATCTGGATGTAGCGGCAACCTGCATCTTCCAGAGCTGCGATCTCGCGCCGGTAAATCTGTACAACATCTGCAAAGAACGCTTCAATATCTGGATAAGCTTCGCGTGAGACTGAATCTCGTCCCCCGTGAAAATGCAGACGCGTGGGCGAAGGCAGAGTGATTTTGGCGACTCGACTTGAAGTCGATTGAAGATACTTGAAGTCTTCAGCGTTGACAGAGTTAGGCAATCCTAATTTGCCTGTGGTCAGGACATTCTTGGGTACATACTTCCAACCTTCGTCAGCATCGTCATTGCTCTTGCCATGGTCATGACCGCATCCACAATCACTTTTCTTTGGTGCCACGAAAGCTTGCGAGGCTTGGCCTTCACTAATTTCAACGCCAGACAAGCCACGAATGAAGTCAATCCACCAGTTCTCGCGTCGGTATTCGCCATCCACAACAACCTTGAAGCCGCAGGATTCCTGCTGCTTCACTACTTCTCGGATGGATTCGTTTTCAACGTGATGCAACTCTTCAGCGTTTAATTTCCCGGCTTCGTGCGCGGCACGTGCCTCTATCAATCGTTGGGGACGAAGAAGACTGCCGACTTGATCGGCGCGGAAGAATGGCTTGCTCATAGATTTACTTTCAGGAAGTTTTACCAATCTCTGTCATGGCTAAACGGTAAAGGCTTTGTCGCATCATCAGGCCGGGTTTGTCCGGTGCAAAGTGCAAATCAAACTGCGGTTCGCTGTCATTCACAATGTTGTCCATGATCCATTCGAGCGCATCGACATCCTCTTTGTATGCCTTTGCTGATGCGGTTGACAAGTGCTCATCAATGGCGGCATCGTGGTGCTTGAAATCACGGCTGCAAAACCACCAGTAGTGCATGCTCTGATTCGTCTCTGGCGTAAAGATGTGGGTGATGTTGAATCGATAGGTGTGCGGTTTTCCGCTTGGATCGTTGTTGTCTACGATGCGAGCAAATGCACGGTGCAATGCAGGTGAAACAAATCGGGCTTCGCTGAAGCGGTCTACAGGCTTGCCAGTCAGCCCCGTAGGCATGGCGTACACGCCAGGCGGTGGAGAGTTCAGCAGGGCTCTGTCGATTACGACGCTGTCGCCATCCATGCGGGCATCCAGTTTTGATCGAGCGTATTCAGGTGTCCCGATGGCACCGGGATGCAGGAATGGAAAGTGTGTTTGATCCAGCAGGTTTTCATGCATGGATACGTAGTCAGCCTTGATAGGGAAAAAGCCATTTACCGTTTTCCATTCAGAGCTAGCTAGCCATTTAGTGTCAGGCACCAAGGACTCATCTGCGCGGTCAGGATGCCCCATCCATATCCAAACCAATGGGCCGCGTTCCACTACTGGGTAACCACGAACGTCAGCATGTGTCGGAACAATTGGAAGCGCTGGCATTTTCACGCAGTGGCCAGAGGGATTGAATGCCATGCCGTGATAACCGCAGACAAGCACATCACCTTCGAGTTTTCCTTTAGACAACGGAAAGGATCGATGGGGGCAACGATTACGCACAGCGACAGCCTTACCAGCCAGCGTCCGATACAGGGCAACATCCACACCAAGCAGACGCTTACTGATGACTTCACGAGAAACCTCATGTGTCAATGCAGCTACATACCAGCAGTCCTTGATCAGCGGAGTGTTGTGATCTGCAAAACCACCCAGTTCAAAGTTGTCAGCATTTTCAATATCAATGATGCTGGAGTCGACGACGGAATTCATATTGGTCCTCTTGTTCACAAGTCCAGAACCAGGCTTTGGCCACTGGTTCTTGAAACGCACAGGCACATCACTTGGCCTTGCTCTTTTTCTTCGCTGGTCAAATATCTGTCTCTGTGGCGAAGTTCTCCGTCATGGGAAAGAACTTTGGTTGCACACAGGCCACATTCGCCTTTTCTGCAATCCCAGAACACAGGTGCACGCGCATGGCTTAGTGCATCGAGCAGGCTCTCGTCGCCACGCACCTCTACTTCTCGTTCGCTTCTTTGAAGCAGAACCTTGAAGGGCGTATCTCCTGCCAGCACAGATGAAATGAAGGCTTCACTGCGCAGTCTTCCTTCAGGCCAGCCCAATGCGTTAGCCGCGTCAATGCATGCATTAATGAACGGCGTTGGCCCACAGACGTAGACCTGTGTGTCGCTGTCCTGCTGTGCCAACAAGTTCTTGATGTCCAGCATTCCATCCGTGTCGCTGCATTGAAGTCTCAAGACAGAACCACACATTTCCTGCAAGTTTTTGGCATAAGCCATTTGATCGACAGACCGACCGCTGTAGACCATTTGGAAAACACGCTTGCGACGAAGCAGGCTTCGCGCCATCGGAACCAATGGCGTAATACCAATGCCACCAGCAAGTAAAAGCACCTTGGATGCTTCGCGGTCCAAAGCAAAGCTGTTGACCGGTGGGCCAATTCGCAGGGTTGTTCCAGCCTTGAAAGTTTCATGGATCAGGTTAGAGCCAAATCCATGCTCTTCTCTTTGCACCGCGATGCGATAGGTGTTTGGAGGATCGTCGCGCAGACCATCGCCTCCAATCAAAGAATAGTGCCGAACCACCAGTCCCCGTGTCGGCGATGTCAAATGCAAAGCAATGTGTGCCCCGGCAGTCCAGTTCGGCAGCGATGCACCATTGACAGTTGTCAGCAGAAACTCTCGCACTCGTGGCGTGAGCTGCATTACCTGAACAACTTTGACATCAAACAGTTTGGGATTCATGGTCCAGCACCTCTCAGCAATCAATCAAGCTTGATGTTTGCTTTTTGCAGCGTTGGCCCCCAGCTGGCGACCTCTGCATCCATTTGCTTGGCCATGTCTGAAGGAGACATGGTGTAGTTCTCATATGTGAATGGGCCGAGCTTTTCTTTGATCTCGGGGGTTTGCATGGCTTTAACGATGCTTTCGTTCAAACGTTGCACCACGTCTTTCGGCGTACCTTTTGGCACCAGCAAGCCATTCCAACCACCCACAGCCCAGTTAGAGGGGCCACCCGACTCACCAGCTGTTGGCACTTTTTCGTAACCAGCAATGCGCTTGGGCGCGGCTGCGGCTAGGAATCGGACCTTGCCAGCTTGCAACAAGGGACCAGCTGATGCGGCTGAACCGATAGCCCAGTCCAATTCACCATTGGCCACTGACTGGTACAGCTGTGACACCTCTTTGTATGGCACATGGTTCATCTGGACGTTGGCTGAAGATTCGAGCAACAGACCACCGAGGTGTGCGGGAGTAGCTACACCCCATGAGCCGTATGTCACAACGCCTGGTCGAGCCTTAGCATCGGCAACCAATTCCCCCATGGTCTTGTATTTGGAGTTAGCTCCAACTACGACAAAGAAGTAGTTGCGTACAAGCGGAGTAATTGGATCGAAGTCCTTTGTCGCGCTGTATGGCAACTTGTTGAACAGGTGAGGATGTGTTCCCACATGGAAGCTGTCCATGTGAACCAATGTGTAGCCATCAGCTGGACTGCGCTTGGCTGCATCAAAGGCAATAAAGCCACTAGCACCGGGTTTGTTTTCAATAACAACACCTTGGCCCAATGAGCCACTCATTTTGTCTGCCACCATCCGGAGTAAAACATCAGGACCTTGTCCGGCTGGAAAGGGTGTGATGATCTTGATGGGTTTATTGGGGAAAGCTTGTGCCAGTGCGTTGCCACCTATGCAGGTAACGGCAGCGATAGCGGCAAGGCTTTTAATGAAGGTATTGCGATTCACGTTGTCTCCAATCATTTAAGTTAAAAGAAGTGTGGGAGAAGTTTATTGATCTTTATCAAGAACAATTTTTCAATATATTGGTTATCAGTTGTGAGTATGATTCACAAATGGACTACGTTTCACACATCCAAACCTTCATAGCCGTGGTCAGGTGCGGCAGCTTTTCCGAGGCAGCCCGTGAGCTAGGGGTAGTGCCCTCGATGGTGGCCAAGAGGATTAGTAGCCTGGAGCAACACTTGAACACTCGCTTGTTCGAGAGAACAACTAGGAAAGTCAACTTGACGGAGGCCGGTGAAAAGTTTCACCTTAAAGCAGCAGGAGTCGTATCCGACCTCGAGGAGTTGCTCGACAACGTCGAGCGAGATGATGGCAAGCTGGAAGGTCATATTCGTCTCATGGCTCCGACTACGCTGGGAATTCAGCGCCTGGGGCCGTTGCTCAACGAGTTCCTCACACAACACCCGCGCATCACTTTAGAAATGGCGTTGGTTGATCGTTCTACCAACCCGGCTGAAAGCGGATTCGACTTAGCGATCAGTGGTCGATTGGCTAGCTATGAAGGTGTGATGGACATGCCATTGAGGCCCGTGCAACCAACTCTGTGTGCAACGCCTCAATACCTAGCGGAACATCCAGAGATCGAACATCCTCGCGACTTGAGCAGTCATGCCTGCCTAGTTTTCTCTGCGACTGGTTCTGACTGGCATTTTCAGAGTGCGCGCGGAGTCATATCAGTAGAGGTTCCGGCGAAACTTTTGGCTGATGACAACATGACCTTGTTGGACGCAACTTTGCGCTCACTGGGTGTTGCCATCCTTCCCAGCTATGTTGTAGAAGAGCATTTATTGAAAGGTGTACTCGTCGAGGTTTTGCCTAAGTTTCCCCCGCAAGAAAACTGGTTCAAAGCTTATGTTCCCCGACGAAGGATGCAGGTTGCGAGAGTGCAGGCATTAATCAATTGGTTACGAGACCATGGGCTATGAGTCTTGATAAAGCCCTATATCAATTGACTGAGAACAGAAACTATTTTTAGTGTGCAGTTAGAAACAAAACCAGGAGACCTAGCATGGCATCAAAAGCTCCCCGAAAAAAGAAATCAATTGATTTTTCGAAACCCGTTGGCAACGTGCTCGATCCCTATCAGATGACAGAAGCTGAGAGGCAATCTGAGGTCTCCGAAATTATGGCAATGGGTATCGCAAGAATACAAAACAAGAAAACGCCGCGACAAGTTGAACACCAGAAAAGAGTTGCCGCACAGAAACCAAACCAACCACGTGACTTGCTCACTGAAGACATGTTGGCCGAACGTTGGCTATGTTCTGCATCGCGATTGCAACGTTGGAGAGTTGAGGGGCAAGGAATCCCTTATTTAAAAATTGGAGCTCGCGTTTTGTACCGCTTAAAGGACATCGAAGCCTACGAAGAAGCCTGTCTAATTCGGCCACACCCTGAGACCAACACCAGTGGATTTTTCGTTAAGAGCCTATAGCCCGATACAAACAGTTGTGACTATTTCAAAGTTCACGAGAAAAATGCAGTTTGCTCGCATCTAGTCAACACCCCACATCACGCGTAAGTCGTTGATTTATAAGGATTACTTGTGGTTGTAAGAGAGTGAATATTTTTTAAATTCACTTCTGGTAAGCAGACTTCAACCGGAGATCAAAAAATCAATGCGGATATTGCGTACGCAACTGTCATCACTGAACTAGCAACAACCAGCAATATCCGTATTGACAGAGTCGCATTTTTACAATGCAAAAATATGGTGGTGCAGTGTGGACCCTGGTTCAAGTCCATACCAACGGTGCTTGCTATCTGGTTACCGGTAGTTGCGTATGCAGTGCGTAACTTACAAATTCAAACTTCAGCTCAATTTTTTACGGTAAGCCTGTCGAAATTGGAGATCTACGGTTTGCTGATTATT
>JACCDX011324990.1_pt1 | contig 30023 bp, 30 predicted proteins | sample 7449681 | NCBI WGS metagenome assembly JACCDX01 (sample SAMN15323450, study PRJNA562643) | freshwater metagenome | isolation source: river surface water | place: USA:Blue River Watershed | collected 2017-08-18
CTTCTTTCGGCTCGTGCCAATCTTGGACGAGCGCTGTCAAAGTTCCTTCGTTATCGGGTAAAGTCCCGATTCCGATGGAGTGTACAGGTGCTCCCATAGAAATCCTCCTTCTAAATTGAAAGCAAAATAAGTATAACCCATGTTATCTAAAATGTCAAATTGGTTCGGGCGTCCTACTACCTTACAAAAATAAACAGCTCAAAAAAGAAAGATTATTACTGGCTCCGGCGGCAGGAATTTCTTCCATGACATGGACGGTGCACCCTTCGTATCTCACGTCGCTCGAAGACAAGCTCGTTGCGATATACTCAGGGTCTTCGAATCCTGTCCGCGACTTCCAGTCGCTGCGCGGATCCGCAATACAAAACAGACCCCAACGGGTCTGTTTTGTAAGCGGCTCCGGCGGCAGGATTCGAACCTGCGACCAATGCGTTAACAGCGCACTGCTCTACCACTGAGCTACACCGGAATGTGGAATGATAGTAGCAAAGTCTTCCTGACTTGCCAAGCATTGCGCGGGGTGTGGAAAACGTGGCGTGCTATACTGTCTCTATTACCCTCAATGCCCCACTTCCTCTGATGAAAGAACTATCTCCCCACCCTGAAGACGTGACTGTACCAAGTGATCCACACGATCTCCCTGAGCAAAGTAGTGTGAGCGAGGAGCCTTCCGTGCGAGAGTGGAAGACGCTCATGCGAGCGCATCCATCGCGTACTGAGGGCACACTCAGCCGTGAGTGGCAGAGCGCCCTCCTTATGGCTCCAAACATTGAAGCATTTCTTGCCACGCTCGAATATATTGATGATGAGCGTGCGACCAGTGGTGGACCAGCACTGGAAGTGCATCCCTACGTTTTGGGTCCAAGCAGTGCTGAGCTCCATTTTTCTATTGAAATGTTTTTTAAGAAGGTCCTGAAGCACGTCGCGGATGCACAGGGAGGAGAGGGAACATATCATCGTCCCGAGCTAGTGGTGGGCCGATTTGTGGAGGGTCTCAACATGGAGGCGATTCCTGGTGTGCGCGAACGCTTGTCAGAGCTTTTAATTGAGCGCTACGGTCAATTACTTGATGCAGAGTCTGCTTCCCCCTTTGGTCCCGATACGGTGATGGACATCAATGTGGCCACAGAGCTCAATCAGGTGGAGCGGGCAATTACACTCGGACTTTCACCCTTGCGCGCATCATTGTTGATAGAGGCATTGCGGTACGCAGCGACCCATAATCAAGCAGAAGCGCTGGCCTGTATTCATTATGAGCTCCTCGAAAACCCGGACACTCATGCGGTGGAGCGATTTGAGCAGTATGGGATTGCACCTCAAGATGCACAGCTCTTTCTTTCGGGGGTACATACTACATTACCCCCTAGTGTGCTTGAAAGCGCTGGGGGATTGCGGTGGCGTGCACGCTTTGTACGCACCATGCTTTTTGCTGGAGGATACTTTCCTCCGGAAATACAGCAAGACCGTCTCGTCGGACTCGTTCTGGACGCGTCTCATCCCCTTGAATAGTGATTGACGTACGCTCCTTCATCGGGCATTATCGGGGGAGTCTGTACTTGGAGTGCGTCATGTGCAATCAAAAACCTCATGAGGATGTCGTCCCTCAATCTGTCTTGGCGACTTGGATGCGCCTGTGCCCGGGTCTCAATCCCTATCAGGAAGAGCTGGAAATCAGAGGAACACTCCTCATCAGGGACGCTTCGGTGCGTCATGGTGAAGTGGATGATCTGATTGAGCTCTGTTTGTCCTATATCGATGAATGGGGGCAGGAAGATCCGAAGGAAGACGATTTTCGTGCATTCTTGGAGTGGTTGCTTTCAGGAAATGCGCCAGCCCGAACCGAGCTGGTGCGCATTATGCAGTCGCACCCGGATTTGTCTCATCTTTTTACCTGATATCACCGCCACATACTTGTGGCGGTTTTTGCTCGACAAGTTTTTGCGGGGATGTAAAGTGAGGGAAGAGTTACTTTGGGGAACTCCATGTCATCGCTTGCTTCTATGAGGGAACTCCTCCACTCGCTTCACTTTCCTGAATTCGAGCAAATCGCTCTAGTCTTATTTCCGCACATGCCTGCCATCGACCGTCGAATCAATAATCTGCTCTTTCATGCCACCTGTGCGCTCGCAGAAGAGCATCACGATGTGGAGTCCGTGCGGGGTATGATGCGCTTGTATTTGATGGAGTATCTGGATCGTTACGCAAATACGCCCACAGTCAAAGGCAAAGTAGAACTCCTCCATACCATGCGGAAATTCTTGGCCTATGCCGACACCGTGCTTCCTGGATCGAGCGCAGAAGTTGTGCGCTGCGTAGAAGCAGACTATCGCGATCATCTGGCCATTATTCCCCGATAATCCGCACCTCACTTGAGTGGGGTGCTTTTACAATGCTTTGACTTTTTCCGCAATAACAGAAGGGGAGTCATTGCGCTTGGAGTAGCGTCCCTTGATGGCAATACACTTATCTGGACCAAGGAGCTCTTTGACCTCAGCCATGGTACGGGGAAAAATGACTACTTCGATTGATCCGGTAAAGTCTGCAACGCGCAAAAAGGCCATATGTTCGTTTTTCTTGGTAATCACGACTTTGTGCTCCTCGATAATCCCCGCAATAATCGTCCCAGTGCCATCGCGCCCTTCTTCACTCAGTTTTTTGATGTTGCTTCCGCCTTTTTCAATCTTCTCGCGATGTTTGTCGAGCGGGTGCCCAGAGATATAGAGCCCGAGCAATTCTTTTTCCCAAGCTAGCTTTTGGTCCATATCTATTTCCGGCGCAGGGCGCAGGCGAAGGCGAGGGATTAGACTGGGATCTGAGACCATCGAAAAAAGGGAGATTTGATCGCTCGCGCTTTGCTTGACATGTTCGCGATGGTACTCGAGTGCATCATCAATATTGTGTAGGAGTGCTCCGCGCTCTTCACCTAGTGAGTCAAATGCACCAGATCGAATAAGGGATTCCAGTGACTTCTTGTTTAAGTCTTTGTGATGGACACGTTCGAGGAATTCCGAGAAAGAAGCATATGCCCCTCCTTTTTGTCGTTCGACAATAATTGCATCAGCAATATTCTCTCCGAGATTTTTTATGGTAAAGAGGCCGAAGCGAATCTGGTCATGTGCTTCACCCTCGGGGCTCTTGATGACGGTGAAGTGTTGCTGACTCATGTTGATATCTGGCGGAAGCACCGGAATCTTCATGCGCTTGCATTCTGTGATGATTTCAGAAATTTTTTCTGTTTCACCAGATTCTGCGGTCAACACCGCGCACATATATTCTGCCGGGAAATTGGCTTTCATGTAGGCGGTTTGGTATGCCACGCGCCCATAGCATGCCGCGTGTGCCTTGTTGAATCCGTACCCTTGAAATGGTTCAAAGAGTGCCCAAATAGCCTCCGCTTCACTTTCGCTCATACCAGAGTGCTTCTGGCAACCTTCGACGAAAATGACGTGCTGTTTTGCCATTTCCGCTGGAATTTTCTTTCCCACGGCTTTGCGGAATTTATCGACAGACTCCCAGTTGTACCCCGCAAGCTCAAGTGCGGTATACAAGAGGTCGTCTTGGTAGACGAGCACGCCGTAGCTTTTTGCGAGAAATGACTCGGCCTTGGGGTGGAAGTAGGTGATTTTGCTTCGCCCTTGCTTGCGCGCGATATATTCTGGGATGTTGTTCATCGGACCGGGGCGATAGAGTGCCACCATCGCATTTAAGTCGTAGACGGTTGTGGGGCGGAGTTCCATGAGGTGCTTGGTCATGCCTGTGCCGTTGAGCTGAAAGAGACCTTCTGTTTCACCGCGCGAGAGCATCGCAAATGTGCGTTTATCGTCGAAGGGTATTTCTTCGATAAGAATATCGACATTGCGATGGAGTTTGACTAAGCGCACTGCCTCTCCGAGTATCGCAAGGTTGCGAATCCCCAAGAAATCGAGCTTGGTGAGTCCGACTCCATCTTCACCCACGGTATACATATCATATTGGGTAATGAGCTTTCCACCCTTCGGGTCGAATTGGGTCGGCACATAGTCGGTGAGCGGTTTAGGGGAGATCACGACCCCTGCAGCGTGGACCGAGACGTGACGCACGGTACCTTCTAGTTTGCGTGCAATGTCTAGAATTTCCCGAGTTTCAGGATCGGTGCTATACATCTTTTTGAGATCTGGTTCAAGTTCGAGTGCGTGCTCAATCGTCATGGGAAATCCTTGTGCTCCGAGTGGAATGAGCTTGGAAATACGGTCGCCGAGTTCGTATGGTTTGCCTAATGCACGGGCCACATCGCGCACACTTCCACGAGCCATCATGGTGCCGAAAGTTCCAATTTGGGCAACTTTGTCTGGTCCATATTTGCGTTTCGCATACTCGACGACTTCTTCACGGCGATTATCGGCAAAGTCCATATCAATATCTGGTGCAGATGGACGAAACGGATTGAGGAAGCGCTCGAAAGGGAGCTGGAACTCAATGGGGTCTACGTTCGTAATGCGTGAGAGATATGCGACGAGAGACCCTGCTGCTGATCCACGCACGGTGGTGTAGATTCCCACTTCGCGAGCATAGCGGAGCAAGTCTGCCACCACCAAGAAGTAAGTGGAGTATCCCTTTTGGCGAATGACGTCCAGCTCGTATGTTCGGCGCTCTTCGTAGGTGGGATCTCCTGATTTACCTCGAAAATCGAGTCCTTTTCTCGTGAGATCGTCGAGCATCTGATCGGCGGTTTTCCCTGGCTCTAGCGCAAAGTCAGGAAAGATAAACTTCCCGAGCGTGAGCTCCACGTTGCATCGCTCAGCAATGGTGTGGGTCATGGCGACTGCTTCGGGGATTTCACGAAAGACGTTATAGGCTTCATCGGTCCCCATGAAGTGATACCGCCCCTTACCCTGGAAAATTCCGGCTTCACCCACATCCGATCCGGTGGATACCGCAATCAGGGTGGAGTGTGCCTTGGCGTGATCGAGGGTGGGGTAGTGGGAGTCCTGTGTTGCAACTAAGGGGACCCCGGTCTTTTTTGAGAGGGCGATGAGTGCATCTTTCCATTCGGTAAATTGTTCGACATCTTCATGCCACATGATTTCGAGAAAGTAGTTTTCCTTCCCAAAAATTTCTTGATATTCCCGAATGACCTCCTCCGCTTTGTCCATATCCTGGGAACGCAAAATTGCCCGACCCAGCTCACCTGCAGGGCATCCCGAAAGTGCAATCAACCCTTCGGAATAGAGTCGGAGGAGATCTTTGTCGACGCGCGGTTTATAGTAGTAGCCTTCTAGGTGCGCTGCGGTGACGAGTTTGATGAGGTTTTTGTATCCCGTATCATTTTGGGCGAGGAGCGTGAGGTGAAAGCGTTTGTTGTCGACCCCTGATTCTTTGTCAAAGCGCGTGCGATTGGCGACATAGGTTTCCACGCCAATAATAGGTTTGATGCCTTCTTTCTTGCATGCTTGGTAGAAATCGATGGCGCCATACATCGCCCCGTGGTCTGTGATGGCGATAGCCGGCATGTTGAATTCCTTTGCGAGAGTAACGAGCTCGTGTGGTTTAGATAGACCATCAAGCAGAGAATAGTGTGTATGGGTGTGCAAATGGACAAAAGGAGGACGAGAAGTCATGTGCGCATTATAACTCATAGGATTATCCACAGCTCTTCCATACTCTGTCATTCGTGTGGGATAGTATGTATTGCGCCCATGACAAGATGTCTATCCTGTGGTTAGGTGAGTGCAGTTCGTGTGTCAGTGAGGCAGTATGACCACCCCAAAGCCCAAACGCCCTGTTGAGTATTTGCCTCTGTGGTTACAGCGCTTCCTTGAGTCGGCTTGGAGCCCCGCACAATTTGTGGGTCGCAAAGATCGTGTGAAGCCCGCAGGGGAGGAAGACCCCGATGAAGCACGTCTGCGTGAGCTCAATCGCACCTTTTCCGACATGCTCAAACGAGACCCGTGGCACAAGCGCCTCATGGTGCACGTGAGCATTGTCATGTCTATTTGCGGATTCTTCGGACTCGTTCTTTTTGCCGCAGTCACGTATTTGCCAGCCAAGCATTGGTTTATCTCGTGCATGCTCGTGCTATCGGCTGTGACGGTGCTGTACTGGTTGTGGATAGGTGTTTGGCACAACAAAATTGTGCAACGCGTGTTCAAGAAGTTCCAAGAACGATACGGAAAGTTTTTTCATTTGCATTAATACCCCCGACAAATTGTCGGGGGTGTATTGTATACTGGGTGCATGTCGAGGACTCGTGATGTGGTGGGGATAGATGAAGTAGGTCGTGGTCCGCTTGCGGGTCCAGTGGCCGTGTGTGCGGCACGGGTCACTCCGGTGGCTCTTCGCGTATTCTCTGCAATCAAGGAATCCAAGCAACTCACCCCTCGCGCGCGCCTCGCGTGGTTTCGTCTTCTGACCGCACCCCACAGTGGGGTCACGTATTGTGTGTCGATGGAATCCGCATCTGCCATAGATACGCGGGGGATAGCGCCATCCATTTCCCGTGCACTCACTCGAGCGATTCATCGCGTTGCGCACCAGGAGTGGCAGATTCGCGTGCTCCTTGATGGCGGCCTGGTCGCTCCGACGACCTACACCAATCAAGTGACGATTATTCATGGTGATGCACAGGAAACCGCGATTGCTATTGCCTCAGTCCTCGCCAAAGTCACTCGCGATAGGTTGATGGTGAGCATGAGCGCACGATATCCTGACTATGGATTTGAGCGTCATATGGGATATGGCACTCCGGCTCATATTTCTGCCATCCTCGCACAGGGTATGACACCCATTCACCGCAAGAGTTTTTGCACGCGCTTTGTTGACACATCGAGATTAGTGAAGTAGGGTGAGGCCAGCTTCGTACGAATAAAAGGCATCGAATGCCCAAGTCTGTGGTAGTACTCCGCCGTCTGGAACATGGCAAGCTCTCCCTCGTGGGTTTGAATCCCGAGGAGGAAGATCATCTCTATGAGACTGTCGATCTTCTCGTGAGGGATAGGGGGTATACACTCGAATCCGTGCTACCCATCAATGGTCAGCCATTCACGTTGTGGATGGAGACAGAAGGTCGTAAGCCTGTTGCCTCTGATGTGTTGTTTGAGTGGGTGTTTGACGAGTGTCAGAACATGGACTATGTCGTGCACCACGACTGAAGACCGCCCCACAGCACCCCCGCTGTGGGGCATTTCATATCTTGCCTCAGAAACTTGCGTATTTTTGCTAAGTCTGTATACTGCATTCCACTATGGTAGTACACATGCGCCACACCCGCGGACATACCGCGAACCGCCGCTCTCATCACGCGCTTAAGGTCGCGCGTTTTGAGACGTGCAAAGATTGTCAGGCAAAGCACCTCATGCACCGCGCATGCCCGAATTGTGGCAAGTATCGTGGGCGTGTTGTTGTTGACGTGCTCAAGAAGACAAATAAGAAACTTGCAAAGTCTGCTCCGGTAGCAACAAAGAAGACAGAGAAAGAAAAGAAAGAAGTTGCACCCAAGGCCAAAGCCGCCCCCAAGCCCAAAAAGGCAAAGGAGGAAAAAGCAAAGTAATTGCTCAAGCCACATCACACCACACACCCGCACGTCGGGTGTGTGTGCTTTTGCTTGACGAGTAGGGCATACTTTTCCTATACTGGGACCGAAGAACGTTATATGGCAAATCGGCACCTTTCACGAAGCATAGTGCTCCAGTCCCTCTTTGAGTGGGACTTCAACAACGGCAAGGTTGTTGATGTTGACGCTGTGCTCGAACGAAACATCGAAGAATTTGCCCCAGGACTCAATGACGCCACCTTTATGTCGGGCCTCATGAAAAATGTCCTCGCCAAACAACCCGAACTCGACATGATCATCGTCAAGGCCGCTCCGCAGTGGCCGATGGAACGTATCTCTGTGGTCGACCGCAACATTTTGCGTATTGGTCTCTGTGAACTTCTATTTGGTGATCGTGTCGAAGTGCCACCAAAGGTGGCTATCAATGAGGCGATTGAGCTTGCCAAGACTTTTGGTGGAGATAACAGCGGCAAGTTTGTGAATGGCGTACTGGGAGCTGTATATAAGGAAATAGGGGAGCCAGGAAAAGACGAGACCACCCAGTCGCGCGACAAGCGAGGAGCGACCATTGATCCCGCAACCCTCCCACTCGAGCAGCTCGGAGGAGCGGTGGTTTATGCGCGTGACCCATCAGGAGAGCTGTATCTCGCATTGGTGCATGATATTTTTGGACATTGGACGCTTTCGAAGGGGCATATCGAAGAAGGGGAAAACGTCGAAGAGGGCACCATTCGAGAGATTAAAGAAGAGATGAATGCGGATATTGTTATCAAGCAAAAGCTTGGTGAGAATGAGTACATTGCCTCTCATCCCGAAAAGGGGAAGTTGCGCAAGCACGTGACCTATTTTCTTGGTGAAGCGCCCTTTCAGCCACTCGAACTCGAAGAAGGGAAGGGAGGTCTCGACGATGCGCGCTGGTTTCGTCCAGTAGACCTTGTGGACCTCAATATTTACGATGATATTTTGCCTATTATCACCAAGGCCGTGACGCATTTGCTTGCTGAATCCCCCACACGCTGATATTTGACTATTTAATACTTCTGTGCTATTTCTGGCATAGAAGTTTTTTCCTGAGGAGTGACATCATGCCTGTGTCGGTTTGGGAGTATGACGTAGATACCTATAAGTTTTCTGGTATGGGTCCAGACAAGCAAGGTCTACCACTCCCTGAGTGTGGTCATATCAAGAAAATCGTGATCGAATACTCCACCGCGGGGGAGAGTGTGGTATTTGTGTTTTTTGCAGACAAGCCTTGGTCGCCAGTGTTTCTCGCTACGCTCCAGCATGAGCACATTTCCCTAGATTGTCGGATGGACATAGGGCAATCATGCCAAGTGAAGGTGTGTGACGTGGCACTCCGCTACCACATTGATGACCAAGATGAGCAACCACAAGAAGGGTTGTATGTCCTGCTGGGATGGCACGAGACGCCTGTCATCGCAGTGGAGATTATCGGGGCACTGCGCGGTCTCCTCAAGCGGATAGGGGTGGTGTGGGATCCACTCCCACTTCCGAGTATCTCCCATGAGAGGAAATTCTTGGTCCATGACCATGACGATGATTCCGCGCTTCATTTCAGTGAAACAGCGTTTCTCCCGCACTACTTGGCCCTCAAGGACGAGTGAGTGATGCCCCCCCCTACGAGGGGGCATTTTGCTTGTGCAAATAGCATGAATGTGGTACAATAGGTGACATCCGTACTCGCTGTGAGTCTCTATTTTATTCTAGTTGGACACTGACAAGGGGATACGGAATCATCTATGCATCATGAACTGACTCGCTTTGGCGAGTTTGCAAAAAAAATCGAAGTGACATTTGCCGATCTTTCGATATTGAGAGAGGCATTTACTCATCGTTCATATCTCAATGAACATCGCGGAACCAATTTGCGCCACAATGAGCGTTTGGAATTTTTGGGTGACGCAGTGCTCGAACTGGTGATGACGGAGTATTTGTTTGCCACCTACCCAGAAGAACCCGAAGGGAGGCTCACTGCCTATCGTTCTGCATTAGTAAACACGCATTCGATTTCGGATGCTGCAATCGAGTGGGGAATGAATGAGTATCTCCTCCTTTCCCGAGGCGAGGCCAAGGATGTGGGGCGTGCGCGTTCCTATATTCTCGCCAACACGTTTGAGGCGGTTATTGGTGCGATATTTTTGGATCGTGGGTATGAGGTTGCCCGAGATTTTATTGGACGAAGTCTCTTTAAGCGACTTGACGATATTGTAGGCAAGCGGTTGTGGCAAGATGCAAAAAGTCGTCTCCAGGAAGAAGCGCAAGAGCGCACCGGGATCACCCCAAGCTATAAAGTGGTCGGAGAAAGTGGTCCTGATCATGCCAAGCGCTTTACGGTCGGAGTCTATGTTGGCGATGAGATGATTGCTGAAGGTGAAGGCGCCTCAAAGCAAGATGCCGAGCAGGTTGCCGCAGAGGACGCACTCCGACGCAAGGGGTGGAAGTCGTAGTCCGTTCTTCATCCACATCACACCACTCACGAATGGGTGGTGTTGTGATACAATATGTCCATGCGGCTCAAACGGTTGGAGCTTTTTGGATTCAAGTCTTTCGGCAAGAAGGCCGTTCTCGACTTTTCTGCACAAATTACTTCCGTTGTCGGTCCGAATGGGTCAGGGAAGTCTAATATTGCCGAGTCTATCCGCTTTGTGCTCGGTGAGCAGTCCATGAAGTCGATGCGCGGAAAGCGCGGAGAGGACATGATTTTTAATGGATCACAAACCGCAGGTCGTGCCAATCGCGCGAATGTGACTATTGTGTTTGATAACACTGGGCGAGAATTCCCGCTTGATTTTGATGAAGTAGCAGTATCACGTGAGGTATATCGCGATGGGACCAATCAATATTTTATCAATGGATCACAGGTCCGCCTGAAGGATGTGTTTGAGCTTCTTGCTGCAGTACATATTGGAGCATCGGGGCATCACATGATTTCTCAGGGAGAAGCTGATCGCATTTTGAATGCGAATCCCAAAGAGCGTCGCGAGATGATTGAGGATGCCCTTGGGCTCAAGGTCTATCAGTATAAGCGAGCGGAAAGCGAACGTCGACTCGAAAAGACCGAAGACAACATGAAGGAGGCGGAAGTGTTGCGTCGCGAGATTGCTCCACATCTCAAGTTTTTAAAGAAGCAGGTAGAGAAAATCAAAGAGGCGCAGGACTTGCGTGAGCGATTGATGGGTCTGTATCGGGAATATTTGAAGCGCGAGGAAATCTACGTGACATTCCGAAAGCAGGAATTAGACGGTAAGCGTCATGTCCCCGCTTCTTTGCTCGCTGATTTGAATATCAAAATTCTGCATGCCCGTCAGGCCCTCGAGGGTGAGCACCGCGGCGATGAAAAGAGCGGACGATTGCTTCAGGTGGAGTCGCGTTTGCGTGATGTGCGCGTGCGACACGATGAGCTTTCTCGTGCCGTGGGGCGGCTTGAGGGTATGATTGAGTACGAAGAAAAGCAACTCCGCAAAAAAGAAGAAGCCATTAAGACTGGGATTGATATTTCCGTGAGACTCGCCGATGTCGAAGGACTCGAGAGCGTGCTTGGTGGTGCGTGTGATCAAGCACTGTTGACTACGGATGTAGAGACGCTCAAACATGCATTGATTGAGATGCGCGATGGGGTGCGCAAATTTATTGCAGAACACCGGGCTCGTGCGGGAGTACGCAGTTTGACCGATGCAGACTACTTGGAAGTGCATCTGATGCGTGAAGAGAAAGCAAAAATCGAGATCGCACTGAGTGCGGTACTGGAGGAGTCTCGAGTGACCGAAGAAGAATATCATGCCGTCAAGCGTGAGATTGATGAAGAAAAAGAGCAGTCCCGCGAGACCGAACGCGCATTGTTTTCCATGATGTCAGAGCGAGGACAAATTGAAAGCCAGCTCGACCGCTTGCGCATGGAAGAGGAGTCGCTTGCCCGTGAATCACGCCGACTGGAAGAGGAAATTGCTGAGGCAGGAGTACTCTTGGGGCGTGGAGTGCTTGATTATGCTCACCTCGCACTCTCGACTGAAGAGGTCATGGCTGAACCTCGTACGGCACAAGAATCTCGCCGAAGAGATATTGAGCGCGGGAAGATTCGCCTTGAGGATTTGGGTGGACAGGGAAGTGACGATGTGGAAAAGGAGTATCATGATACGCTCGAACGCGACGCGTACCTAGAGCGCGAGATTGCCGATTTGGTCGAGACTCGCGCGTCACTCTGTGCCTTGATTGTGGAGCTCAATCTCAAACTCGACACCGAATTTAAAGCAGGCGTGAAGAAAATCAACAAGCAATTCAGTGACTTCTTTACGCTCATGTTTGGTGGCGGGGTGGCAGAACTCTTTGTGGTGAAAATTGAGAAAAAGAAACGCAAGGATGCAGATATGGATTTGTCTGATTTGGATTCGCCTGCTGAAGAACAGGATGAGGATGATGAGGAAGGTATTGATATTGCAGTCTCACTCCCACACAAGAAAACAAAGGGGCTTCAAATGCTCTCTGGCGGCGAGCGAGCACTGACTTCTATTGCACTCCTCTTTGCAATTTCCCAAGTGAATCCTCCGCCATTTATGGTACTCGATGAAACAGATGCAGCGCTCGATGAAGCAAATAGTCGAAAGTATGGGGATATGATTGAGAATCTCGCACGCCTCTCTCAGCTTATGGTTATTACGCACAATCGTGAGACCATGTCCCGTGCGGGTGTGCTTTATGGCATTACGATGGGCACAGACGCGGTGTCGAAGGTCCTTTCGATTAGCTTTGCTGATGCTCAGGCAGTAGCAAAATAAATCACGAGAGATGTTTCTTGAGCACTCGTGCAATTTCTTCTGACGTGACTGGTTTGACGAGATAGTCTACTGCTCCAAGTGCGTGCGCCTGTGCAATGATGGGGTCTTGACCTATCGCTGAGACAATGATGACTTTGGTGGCCTTACCTATTTGAGCGAGCACTTCCATGCCGTTCGTGCCTTCCATAATGATATCGAGGATAACAAGGTCAGGGTTCCACAGGTTGATGAGGGTGATGGCTTCATCGCCACTTTGTGCGACACGCACGTGCGCGTATCCAGCCTCTTTGACCATTGCAGCGACAATTTCTTGCATGGAGCTCGAGTCGTCAACGAGGAGAATCTTGTGTTCTTTCATGTTAAACAGTATATCATGCGATAGTATAGCAATGAGACTTATCAACAGTGCGCACGAATTGCTCTTGGGCTTGCCAAATCAACATAAAACCGTATAGTGTCAAGACATGGTATCTACGCCCAACACCCCCGTTTTGCCTACAGACCCTACACCAGAATTGGTGCGACGGTTGAGTGCTATCAAAAAAGAGCCTGAGTGGATGCTCGAGCTCCGCCTCGATGCCCTCAAAAAATACCATGCGACTCCGATGCCAAATTGGGGCCCCGATCTTTCTGGGCTGGAGCTTCAAGGTATGACCTATTTTGTGGATCCTGAAGTCAAAGAGCAGACAGATTGGAAAGAGCTGCCTACTGAAATTACAGACACGTTTGAGAAGTTGGGCATTCCCAAAGCGGAGCGGGAGTATCTTGGCGGAGTGGGGGCTCAATTTGACTCAGGAATGGTGTATCACCGCTTGCAGGAATCTCTCGCAAAGAAGGGGGTAATTTTTGAGAACATGGACGTGGCGCTCGAGAAGTATCCTGACATGGTCCGCGAGCACTTCATGACAAAGTGTGTCCCTGTCACAGATCACAAGTTTACGATGCTCCATGCTGCAGTATGGAGTGGAGGTACATTTATTTATGTCCCCAAGGGAGTCAAGGTGGAGTTGCCTCTTCAGGCGTACTTTCGTATGAACAAAGCACGATCGGCACAATTTGAGCATACGCTCATCATCGCCGATGAAGGTGCTGAGATTACCTATATCGAAGGATGTTCAGCACCTCAGTATACCGAAAGCTCGCTTCATGCAGGGTGTGTCGAGTTGTGGGTCAAGAAGCATGCGAAAATCAAGTATATTAGCGTCGAAAATTGGTCTAAGAATACCTATAACCTCAATACCAAAAAAGCGCTCGTCTTTGAGCGAGGTTTGGTGGAGTGGGTCAACGGCAACATGGGTTCACGGGTCACCATGCTCTATCCCTCGTCGGTACTACTCGAGCGTGGTGCGCGCAGTGAGTCACTGGGCATTGTGATGGCGAGCGAAGGGCAGGTACAAGACACTGGATCCAAGGCTATACACATGGCTCCTGACACGGTGTCCGTGATTACTTCCAAATCAGTCTCAAAAGGTGGGGGAGTTTCGAATTACCGCGGACTAGTGCGCATCTTGCCGGGCGCAGATGGAGCCGTGTCCTCGGTCAATTGTGATGCGCTCATACTGGACGATTATTCCGTGTCGAGTACTTATCCCTCCACAAAGAACGAAAATGTCACCGCGCATATTTCTCATGAAGCGCGTGTGGGAAAAATTGGTGATGCAGAAATCTTTTATTTGCGCTCCCGTGGATACACAGAAGCTGAAGCCATGCGACTGATTGTGGGTGGATTTATGGAACCTATTGTCAAAGCACTCCCACTGGAGTATGCCGTGGAGCTCAATAAACTCATTGAGCTCGAAATGGAGGGTAGTGTGGGGTAATGGGTGTGGCGCGAGAATGTCTGTCTGACCTTTCATACTAGAGACGCTTCGACTATAATAGTGAGGTATGCGAATTCAGGACATTGCCATGCTTTCCACTCGTGCGTTTAAGACCAACCCGACCCGTACGTGGTTGACGATTGCAGGTATGGGTGTGGGAACCGGTGCGGTGGTGACCCTCGTGGGGCTTGGTTTTGGTTTGCAAAACATCATTTTGGAACAAATCGTGTTTGGTGAGACTCTGCTCTCTCTTTCTGTGAATAATCCTCCTTCCCGTGCAGTCCAACTGACCGATCGCGCCATCAAAGAATTTGAATCTATGCCCAACGTGAAAGATGTTTCACCGTTGGCAAGTTATCCTTCCCTTATCACCATTGATGGGCTTTCTGGAAACGCGTTTTTGCAAGGAGCCGAACCTGCTTTCTTTCGGTATTCCGGTGCGACAGCAGTCGCAGGAGAATTATTTAAAGACGGCAATGAAGCAAAAGATAAAGAAGGGGTTATTTTGTCGAAGGCGGTACTCAAGCTGTTTGCGATCAAGGAGCCAAAAGATGCGATTGGGAAGCAGGTGACTTTTCGCGTATTTATTTTAAAGGAAGGTACGGATGAGTCAGAAGAAGTGACCATCGACAAAGCCTTTAAAGTGATTGGGGTCACGAATGAAGAAAACTTCATTGCGGCAATTATCCCACTCGAGTCTCTCGCAGAAAACATTCAAATTAAAACATACGATAAGGCGCAGGTCCGTGTGACGAAGAGTGAATTTTTGGATGCGACACAGACGGAGATTGTAAAGGACGGTTTTGTGGTGAGCGCGTTGTCTAAGACAGTGGAGCAAGCCAACAAGATCTTTCAAGGCATCCAAGCAGTGCTCGCAGTGTTTGGAGGTATTGCGCTCACGGTGTCTGCAATCGGTATGTTTAACACCATGACGGTGACCTTGCTTGAGCGTACTGCTGAGATTGGTATCATGCGCACCCTTGGTGCGTCATCCGGGGATATCAAGATTCTCTTTGTGGCAGAAGCAGTTATTGTGGGATTTTTGGGTGGGATTATGGGTATCTTGTTTGGCGCAACAATTGGATTTGTGCTCAATAGTATTATGAATGTCGCCGCATCGAATTTTGGAGGAAAGTCTGTGTCTCTATTTTCCTTTCCTATGTCGTTTTTGACATTCATCGCAGTGTTCTCTGCAATTGTGGGATTTTTAACTGGAGTCTTTCCCGCACGCCGTGCCGCTAGCCTCAACCCGCTTGACGCTATCCGCTATAAATAAGCGCCCTACCTCACGGCACCGCAGTTGCGTTGTCAAGATAGGCATTTTCTATTTGCTTCATACAATGAAGTCAGAATACGTTCCTTGAGAACGCACCATGCCTGTGAGGACATCATGGCACGAAAGTCGATTCTTGCACCGCAAGAGCGTGCAAAATATGGATACTGCCCAAAGTGTGGGAGTGGTCGGTTGCGACTCTTTGGTCGCACCAGTAATGTGGGGAGTCATCGACAACGTTACGAATGTCGTGACTGCGGACGCTATACGACCAGTCCACGTGATACTCCGTTTGAACCCGTGGTGATGCGCAAGAGTGTTCCTGCCGCCCAGCGATACATTGTGACATCTGCGCAGAACGCGACACCAATCCACCGTCAGACATGGCGCGCACTGAAGCAGTGTGCAGAGTACTACGACGCTGAGCTCATCGTGATTCCCGGCCGGTACAAGAACCCGACTAGTCAGTGGACCCAAAAGAACCAAGATCATGAATGGTGGGACCCCGAAGTGGTGCCATACCTCTGTGATGGATGGATTAAGCTCGGGGAACGATTGCTCGTCTTGGGTGATGTCAAGATTCAATGGGCGGCGCGTCGCCCCCTTAATGGACTCGATGCGCTCACGAAAGACAAGAGCGCTATTGTGGGACACGGATCACGGGCACTGCGTTCGGTGGCAACACCGCAACACAAGCACCCGAAGATTATGTACACCACGGGGGCTTGCACGGTGCGCAACTATACCGACACCAAAAGTGGAAAATTGGGTGAGTTTGCGCATTGTTTGGGTGGCTTGATTGTCGAGATTTCGGGCGAACTATTTCATGTCCGTCAACTCAATGCCACCAAGCATGGGAGCTTCATCGATCTGGATTTGGAGTTCAGTGAGGATAGTGTGCGCAAGGCACCCCCTGCACTTGCCCTGGCAACGGGGGATACGCACCAGCGTTGGATTGATCCTCAAGTGGTCAAGGCCACTTTCACTGACCCGACGAGCATGACCAAGCTCTTGCGCCCCGCTTGTATTATCTGGAATGACGTGCTCGACTTTCACGCACGAAACCATCACCACACCAAGGATTGGTTGACGGGATTTGCCAAATGGAAGTCGGGCATTGAATCCGTGCGGGAAGAAGTGGATGACACGATTCGCTTCATCAATAAGCACACCCCTGCAGGAAGAAAGTCGTTCGTGATTTCAAGCAATCATGATCGTGCAACCGCGCGGTGGTTGCGAGAAGCTGATTTTCGCGCAGATCCCATTAATGCCGAGTATTACCTCGAGCTGGCACAGATGGTGATGCAAACCGCGCGTCGCACGGCAGGTGGGGTGGCGTATGATGATCCCTTTATCCTCTACGCACGGCAGTTTGCGAAGTCGAATGTCTTTTACCTCGAACAAGGAAGAAGCAAGGTCATCTATCAGGTGGAATACGGATTTCATGGGGACATCGGACCCAACGGTGCGCGGGGAAGTACGCGCAATCTGTCGACCATCGGAGTCAAGGTGACCAAGGGGCACAGTCATGTGGCCGAAATCGTGGACGGGTGCTATAGCGTGGGTAAATCCACTGGACCACTGGAATATGAGCAAGGTGGTCCCACCAGTCATACGCAATCCCACGTAGTCCAGTATGCTAATGGAAAGCGTGCGGTGCTCACCATCGTCCGCGGCCAGTACTGTTTGCCGAGACCGAAGAAGCCGGTCCTTCCGGCACGAAAGAGAGAAGTCAAGAAAGAAACATGAAAGCACCCCGCCATTATGGCGGGGTGTATTGTTGGGGGGCTATCTGTGCGGTGTGGAAACAATAATCCATGGTCTGCGCACGGCGCCCGAGTGATGTTCTGCACATTCGAGCGCAAGCGTGATACTCGGGATGGGGTCAGTATCTGGACGCAGGTGCCCTAGTCTCGCTGATGTATAGAGTGAGGCACTCGCAAAGTGTGCTCCAGCACCGAGGGCATACATGCACTCCGATGGTACCGCGACTTGAAAATCTGTGTCGACCACAAACAACATGCCATGGAGTCCAATCAAGATGGAGCCTCCTGTCTCGATGCCGTTTTCATTCGAAGCCGCGCCACCCAGCGCAGCCGCCTTGCGCAACCGCGGGACAAACTTAGTCACAAGAAACTTATGTAAGTCAGTCTTATCTGTTGCTGACATGGAGGGGAGTTTGACCTCATGAAGCAGGATTTGCCCAAAGCGGTAGCTTCCTGAGAATCCAAGCGCCCACAGGGTGCGCCCTTGGGTGCGTTGAAATACTTTTGGATCAATTCGCGTCCCTACTTCCATGCTCTCGGTATCGACTGAAAGTGAATCTCCGGCAATCCAAACAGTTTTCCCATTTGCATATCCCACAATGCAGGTCATAGGTGTCTCACTCAAGAACTATCCTTTCGGTATCGTATCTTACCGAAGTGAAATAGCAAGGAAATGAAGCTTGTCGCTCAACAAAGCCATGACATGTGGACAACGGAAGAGACGCTCCTTGGCGCACACGGTATACTATAGGGATGAAACCAATCGCACTCGACGTGCTGACAGCTCCGGGCTGCACGCATTGTCATGAATTTTTATCATACTGGGAGACCATCAAAGGCGAGTGGCCAAGCGTCACTATGACCGAGATATCTATTATTACGCCCGAAGGCCAAGAATTAGTAGGGAAGCATCAAATTTTTGCATCGCCGGGGATTATCTTGAACGGGGAAGTCTTCGCGACGGGAGGGTTCAATAAGGAAAAGTTTACCGAGAAGCTCAAAGAACTTCTGGGGTAACGGAGCGTGCGCACATTATTATTCATTGATATACATGGAACAGCAATCCACAGGAAGCCTCAAAACCATCATTGCCGTTGCGGCATTGGTGATTGCTTCTATTATCGGTATTGGTTTATTTTGGTTCCTCTTTTTAGCACCGCAGGCGGGAGCTGAACTAGGACGCATGGGGTGGTATCTCTTTTCGTTTGCCGCTGGGCTGACGATGATTGTCCTTCCTTGCACGCTTCCTCTCGCATTTGTGATTGTCCCACTTTCGATGGGAAAAGGGCTCGTCAAAGGCCTAGGAATGGCTTTGTCATTTGGACTTGGCGTTGCGCTAATGCTTTCGACCTATGGCGCGCTCGCCGCACTTGCTGGAAAAGCCGGATTATCGATGATGGGTGCACAGGTGGAAGACATCAAGAACTGGGTATATTTCTTTGCTGGAATTTTTGCGTATACGTTTGCTCTGGCAGAAATTGGGCTCCTGAAATTCCGTATGCCTTCGTATACGGGATCTGCTCCAGATTTCATTCAAAAGCGCAAGGACTATCTTAAGGCATTTCTCCTTGGTATGTTCTTGGGAAACATCGGGGTGGGATGCCCCCATCCTGCGACTCCGCTCATCTTGATCGAAATCGCTTCATCCGCTGACGTCTTTTACGGTTGGTCCATGTTTCTCGTTCATGCCATTGGGCGTGTGCTTCCACTCGTCCTTTTGGCAGTCCTCGGGGTGCTTGGGGTGAATGGACTCAATTGGCTCATTGCGCGCAAGGAGAAGATTGAGCGTGCAAACGGATGGGCAATGGTATTTGTAGCCGGATTCATTCTCACTCTTGGTCTCTTTACGCACGACTGGTGGACCAACTCTGGTCAGCATAACTTACTCGAAAAGATTACGAACGAGCAAGCATTTAATGCACGGATGAATGAACAACTCAATACAGAGGTTGCACACGTGCATGGGTATATCGAAGGAGCCACCGGAATCTTTGGGCAACCCGCTGAGTGGGGAAATTGGTTTGTGGTCTTTTTGTGGATTCTTCCATTTTGGTGGACATATCGAAGAGAAAAGAAGCGCGTGTTTGGTACTCCTGCACTCCAGATTCGTAAACTTGAACAATCACTCATGCGCGCCGAAGAAGAGCGCCGAGGTCTTGAGGTGGCACTCCATATTCCTGAGGGGGAACAGGGTGCTCGCGTAAAGGAACTTGAGCATCAAATGGATGCCATTATCAAGGAGCGTGTGGCGATTGAAGAAGCAATGCGCTACGGAGCCGAAGGAGGACTTCGTGACGATCGTAGTCAAGTGTACGAGGAAGAAGCACTGCGATTGCGTCGAAATTGGTATATCACGCTGGGTCTTCTCCTTGTGACGACATTTGCTATCTTTCTGCCGTTTTGGTTCAAGAACTTTGAAAGCCAGAAAGGACACGGCGAACATGGTGCAGCTCCGACTGAGCATGCGCACACTCCTGCTCCAGCAGTTGGTGTGCGTGTCTCGGACGCTATCAAGGCGATTGATGCGGGCAGTGCTTCACCCATTGATGAGTCACAACCTCATGCGCACTAATTACTCACTTATCCTTTGTACGACATGACGTCTACTACACATAAAATTCTTGTTCATTCTCTGGCATGCGCCGCACTCGTTATTCCTGCAGTGGTGATGGCCCACGGGGGCGTGGATGATGGGCACACGGAAGTCGAGACCACTCAGCGTGCGGCCGGAGCATCGGCACTGTTGGTCCCACTATCTCCTCGATGGTTTGCGTTACTCGCCGTATCTTCCGCCATCACCGCGTTATTGTCGTATGGGGTTTATCGATATCTCCAGGTTCCAGAGGTCAAGCGAAGTGAGGATACCAGCGCAACTCCACCAACCCCTTAGTTTACCCTTCCAATTACCTCTATGAATAAATATCTTACTCTATCTATTGTTCTCGTCGCCCTCATTATTGCGGGCATTGTGTATCGTCAGTTTCTTATTCCTGAGCACCGCAAGCCAGTGGATACTGGTATTGTGAAGGAGTTTACTATTGTGATTGAAAAGAACTCGTGGTCGTTTACCCCAGAGACCATTGATGTAGATTTGGGAGACACGGTGAAGATTACGTTTGTGAACCAGGATAGCTATGACCATGGAGTAGGTATTGATGCGTACGGGGTATCTCAGCGTATCCCTGCTAATGCCACCCTTCAGGTTCCTCCCTTTGTTGCGTCGAAGGCCGGAGACTTCCAGTTTTACTGTTCGGTGTCGTGTAGCGAAGGTATTGCGGAAAGCGGACTCCATAAGGGAAAGCTTCGTAGTCACTTTGATCAGATTGGGACCATGTGCGTACATGAGACTCCAGGAGATCGGGTGTGTGTGAACGGCGGACCCACCGTAGCAGTGCCACCCACTCTATCCGACTCTTCGCCCGTTACTCCTTAATCCTCACCATTTAGTATATGCAAAAAGCAGTCCTCAAGGTCAAAGGCATGCACTGCGCATCATGCTCGGTGCTTATCGACAAACTCGTCGGTAAGCAACCTGGCGTGATGTCGGTACAGACGTCTTATGGCGCAGAAAAAACCGCAATCGAGTATGATGAGACGAAGATTGATCTCGTCAAAATTGATAAGTTTATGAATCAGCTGGGGTATGACCTCGTGCGCCCAGATGAAGAGTCCGCATCCATCGAGGAAGATGAGGCAAAGGACGCTCGCAAGATTGAGGAAGCACGGAGGCGCTTTGTGGCGTCACTCATTTTGGCGCTTCCCATCATCTCGTATTACATGGCCATTCACATGTTCAATCTCACCCATGTGCATGAGCTGTTTGACTTCTTGGCGCTCACACTTCCGGTGACCATTGAGTCGAGTATTTTGGGGTACATTGGATACGGTATTCAGTGGCTGTTCTGGCTCATTGCTCAGCCTATCAAGGTGATAGTGGAGCTCTTTGGCATCGACATTATGAATCCCCCGATTCGTATTGACCTCAACTGGTTCTACTGGATACTCTCCACTCCTGTGCAGTTTGTCATCGGATATCAGTTTTATCGCAATGCGATTACCTCTGTCCGTGTGGGTTCTGCAAACATGGATGTGCTTGTGGCACTGGGAACATCAGCAGCGTACTTCTACTCGACTCTTGGATTTCTGTTCTTCAATATCGATCATCCGTTCTGGGAGTCGACTGCAGCACTTCTCGTCTTCATCTTGCTCGGACGATATGTGGAGATTGTGGCAAAGGGCCGCGCATCTGCAGCCATCAAGGAACTCATGAAGCTTGAAGCAAAAGAGGCGCATGTGATTCGCAACGGCGAAGAGGTGACGGTACCACTCAATTCACTTGTGGTAGGGGATATTATCGTTGTGCGTCCAGGCGAAAAGGTTCCCGTGGATGGCATGATTGTAGAAGGGAAGACCCATCTCGATGAGAAAGTCGTGACGGGTGAATCGTTCCCTGTAGGTAAAACTGTCGGAGACCCGGTCATTGGCGCAACCATCAATCAGGAAGGATTGATTCGTATCAAGGCAGAAAAGATTGGAAAAGATACCTTGCTCTACCAAATCATTCGCATGGTGGAGGAAGCACAGGCTCGTAAGGCTCCTATTCAAGACTTGGTAGACAAGATTAGCGAGTACTTTGTGCCAGCAGTAGTGTTCTTGTCTGTGCTGACATTCTGCGTGTGGTACTTCTTCTTTGTGCCAGATCAATTACGCCCTGCGCTGACAAAGATGATTGCTGTCCTGGTGATCTCGTGCCCATGTGCGATGGGTCTTGCTACCCCCACTGCACTCGTCGTAGGTATTGGACGTGCAGCAAAGTTCGGTATTATCTTGAAGGGTGGCGCTGCGCTAGAGAAGGCATATCGCGTGACTGCCGTTGCATTCGATAAGACTGGTACACTCACCATCGGAAAGCCTATTGTGACGGACTTTGAGATGGTGGATACTGCATTCGACAAAGACGAAGCAATCTTGCTCGCTGGGTCACTGGAGACCGGATCCGAGCACCCACTTGCACGTGCAGTAGTGGAAAAAGGAAAAGAGGGCGGTCGCAAGCTTGTAGACCCGGTGGATTTTGCAGCGGTATCCGGTATGGGTCTTCATGCGAAGGTCAACGGAAAGGAAGTCGCAATCGGCAACCAGAAGTATATGGATACCCTCGGTATCAATACCACTCAGCATGAAGAATTGATGAATCGTTTGCAAAATGAAGCCAAGACCACAGTATATATGGTCGTTGATGGAAAACTTGTTGCCCTCATTGCAATGGCAGATGCACTGAAGCCGTACGCGAAGGAGGCCATCACAGAGCTCAAGCGCATGGGTAAGGAGATCATCATGATCACCGGGGATAACCCGCGCACTGCCGCGGCGATTGCCAAGCAGGTTGGTATTGATCGCTTCCTTGCCGAAGTGCTTCCTCAAGATAAGGCAAACAATATCAAGAAGCTCCAAGCTGAAGGGAAGGTTGTGGCGATGGTGGGAGATGGAATCAACGATTCTCCCGCACTCGCGCAGAGTGATTTGGGTATTGCGATTGGATCTGGATCTGATGTAGCTCTGGAAACAGGAGAAATCATTTTGGTCAAAGACGATCTGCGCGATGTGGCAACCGCCATCCAGCTCTCATCTAAGACCATCAAAAAGGTGTGGCAGAATCTCTTCTGGGCATTCTTCTACAACGTCGTCGCTATCCCTGTCGCGGCTGGTGCCCACTTAATGTTTACTCAGACCGCGGGTCATGCAGCATCATGGGTCGTGTCACTCACGGACAAGATGGGTTGGCTTGGTCAGCCAGTGCTCAATTTGTCTCAGGCAACACTACGTCCAGAAATTGCAGGATTTGCAATGGCATTTAGTTCCATCTCTGTCGTGGTCAATTCACTGACACTCAAGCGCTTCGTGCCTCCGATTGAAAAGCAGATCATGAAGACCAAGAAAGCAGAAGCAGAGCAAGCCGCGCGTCCCGCTTAATTACATTTACATTCACTACACGTATGGCAATGGTTAAACTACACATGGATATTGAGGGTATGCACTGCGGTGCATGTGCCACAGGTATTCAGATGGTCACAGAAGGTGTCGATGGCGTTAAGTCCGTCTTTGTCTCTTATGATGCAAAGAACGGAGATTGGGAATTCGACGATGAGAAGACCTCAAAGGAGGCAATTGTGAAGGAGATTGAAGCATTGGGATATAAGGCGAAGTAACCTTCCTCAGTTGATAACAAAAGCCACCTCAGAGGTGGCTTTTGTTATTCCTCGGTACGCATGCCGCGGGCCAAGTGGATTTCGAGAATTTTGGCAAATGTTTCGTTGTCGCCTGATTCCGCTGCGTCAGTGAGGGCGGTTTGCGTCTCCTGATCAAATTGTTGTTCAAAAATGCGATTGAGTTCAGTGCGCAGTGCGTCGTATTGCTCTTCAATCTTTCTGCGGGCCTCCTCGTCCGTATCTGCTGCACTCCACAGTGATGCGAGTTCGTCGGGAAGGTGGGTGGCAAAATAGCGAAAGAATGGTGCATGCCCAAGGACAAACGATAACAGTTGAGAATCCGGAATATGTTCACGGAGTGCTTCATCTTCGATCACGTGTTGCTGAATCTCCATAAAGTGCTCTTCTCCTCCTGTCTCACGGGTGACTGCATTCATGTGTGTTCAAGGTGAAATAGTAAATACGCCCGCTTCAATCATACGTGTTACTTCTCGTTTGTCGATATCATTGGTGAGGAGAAGGGGGAGCGCTCCGGGTGGCGCAAAAAGGGCATAGGGGTTGTCTGTGTCTTGAGGGGAGAGGTGTTCCCATGTGGTCATAAAGAGATAAAGCGTGATGTGGCGCAACTCACTCGTGTCACTGTTTAAAATTTTTGTACGCGGTCGTTCGTAGGATGCAACTTCCCGCACGAGAGTGAGTTGGTCACTCGGTATTCCTGTTTCCTCAGTGATTTCGCGTATCGCAGCATGGAGGGGTGTCTCACCCGCTTCTACGTGTCCTTTGGGGAGTGACCAGGAATTTCGATTTTGGTTGACCACCACCACCCCGCGCGCCATATTCCATACCAGACCTCCTGCAACTTGAATCATATCTTTATGGTACCAGTACTCGGCATTCTGAGCTAGAGTTGGGGATAAGTGTCGGGATAACCTGTGGAATGATGTGGATATCTCAGTGCGTATTCCACAGGGTGTGCTCAGATTCTGGTTATCCACATCCCACTGGCTCGCTAGGCAGAGAAGAGGTATAATAAAGGGAGTCCACTGTTCTGTTTGAAATCGTTTTCTCCAGTACTCTGGATCCAACGAAGATGCCGTACTCCTCACCGAGTACGGCTATTCATTTATCTTCACCATGAGCGAGAGCACAGATAGTGCGGTACTCCTTTGGGGTCAGTGGAATGACTGAGAGTCGAAATTTTTTCCACATGACCATGTCAGTGAGGTCGGGGTGGGCGCGGAGCTGTGCGCGAGTAATTGGGTGAGAAAACCGGGTTCGGGCGCGGACATCGATAGCAACCCATCGCGGGTGCTCTCGCGTTGCTGTAGGGTCGAAGTATGGAGAAGATGAATCAAATTGCGTGGGGTCAGGGTAGGGGGGTGATGCAATTTCTGCTAATCCCACAGGTCCCGGATGGAGAATTCCAGAATGATAAATCACCACGAGATCTCCGCTTTGCATCATGTCTCGCATAAAATTCCGAGCTTCATACCCCCGCACACCATCCCACCGAAGTGTGGTGTGGGTCATGAGGTCTGAGATGGAGAGCTCATGTGGCTCGGTTTTCATGAGCCAGTACTGCATGCTACTTGGGCATCAATTTTTCACGAATACGCGCCACAAGCGCCTCGAGACTCCATTCACTCTTGATGAGAAAGTCTGTATCTCCAAAGCTTGATATTTTGGCTATCGTTTGCGCATCGGTGGAGTTGGTCAGCACCAATACGGGCACATGCTTTCCCCATGCATCCATGCTTCGGAGTTTTGAAAGCATGGTGATACCATCCATGCGTGGCATAAAAATGTCGAGCAAAATAAGATCCGGGTGCTTCTCACGCACCTGAGCCAGTCCTTCCTCGCCATCCACTGCTTCTGCAACATCAAAGGCCTCATCAGTCAGTTTGTCGACAAGCACCTTGCGTAGTGCAATATCGTCTTCGACAATAAGCACGGTTTTCTTCTCGTTTGGCATAATGGAGTTATGAGCGTTTCTTTTTAATGAGTTGAGTGATGCGACTGACGACATCGTCGAGGCTTGTTTCTGCTTTTACGAGGTATGCAGTGAGTCCGAGGGCGTTCACTCTGGCTTCTTCTTCTGAGCTATTTTGATTGGAAAGGGCGATAATGTGCACATCTCGACCCCATGGGCCTTCGGCGCGAATTTGGCGTGCCATTTCTAGTCCATCCACGGGAAACATCACCACATCGGTGATGATGAGTTCTGGATGATGTTCGATTGCAAGCTTGACGCCCTCTTCGCCCCCTGCTGCTTCTAGGACTTCAAATTTTTCGTCCCGGAGTTTTTCGGCAAGCACCTTGCGAAGCGGTTCGCTATCTTCAACTACCATGATGGTGTGTGTGGCCATATTGTTTGGATTATAGCATATGCACCACCCGGAGCGCACGGGGAAAAAGGTCTGTGGGCTAGCGATACCGCATCCCCATGGTGTTTGCGAGGGTGGGGTGATGGATGGTACCATGGAGATATACGAGCGAGGCCAAGAGCCCACTATATTTACCATACTCATTATGAATGACAAAACAATCGTTGGAGGTATTGCAGTGCTAATTCTCATTGTTGCTGGGGTGCTCTTTATGACGACCGGTGGCGCAGCTCCTAAAGCGGCGACAGCCCCAGATGGCGCCTTGGCTCTCGCGCAGTGTATGGCTGAAAAGGGGACCACCTTCTACGGCGCTTTTTGGTGCCCTCATTGCCAGAAACAAAAGAAGCTCTTCGGTTCAGCCGCAAAGGAGCTCCCATATGTGGAGTGTTCGACAGCCGATGGAAAGGGGCAACTTCAGGTATGTATTGATAAGGGGGTGAAGAGCTATCCGACTTGGGAATTTGGAGATGGTTCTCGTTTGACGGGAGAGCTCTCATTCGACACGTTGCGTGAGAAAAGCGGTTGTGCCTTGCCTGGTACTCCACTTGCCACTAGTACAGATGAGCATGCGGGACACGACATGACCACCACGACACCCGTTCTGGAATCTCCCCTCCGCTAATGCTTCTTTATGGACATTCCATACTTGTTTACTGCTGTTCTCGCAATTTTTACGCTGATCGGCAATGTGCTCACATTGTCGTATCTGGCGCTGTGGGCTGTGCTTCCCCATCACGCTGATCGGGTCTCCGACATGCTCGCACGTTTTGTGCATCCGCTTGTGGCATTTCTGGCTGCCTCTTCCACCATTGGCAGTTTAATTTATTCCGAAGTGGTAGGATTTCCTGCCTGTATTTTGTGTTGGATTCAGCGCATCTTTATGTACCCGCTCATGTTTATGTTTGGGCTGTCGTGGTGGAGAAAGGATGATGGCGTGGTGCGCTACGGACTTCTCCTCTCGCTTTTGGGTGGGTTTGTTGCCCTCTATCAATGGGCAAAGGATATGCTTGCCTTGTATAGTGACGTCAATATTCCCTGTCCCGCAATCTCGGATTTGCCTTCCTGTGATCGCATATATGTGCTCGAGTATGGATACATCACCATCCCTATGATTGCCCTCAATGCCTTCGCACTCATTGTGATTGTCTTGCTTGCCAAGCGACGCCTGCTCCGCAAAAAAGCATGAGGAAGAACATCGTCATAGTTGGAGGTGGATTTGCTGGCGTTGCAACTGCGCTTCGCCTTGCCCGGGCGCATCGAAATGATATTGAGGTGACGTTGATTTCTGATAAGCCTCATTTTGAGTATCATGCTGCGCTCTATCGCCTTGTGACGGGGAGCTCACCACTTGAGGTGTGCATCCCACTGGTGCAAGTGTTTACCCATACACGCGTGAAGGTCGTAGAAGACACTATCGTCACGCTCAATCATGGGTCGAAGTGCGTCGTGGGTCGTACGGGGGTGACATATGCCTACGATGAACTCGTGCTTGCGCTTGGCAGTGAGACGAACTATTTTGGCATCCCTGGTTTGAGAGAGTATTCCTACGGCATGAAGTCTATTCCCGAGGCACTTCGACTCAAACAGCACATTACCGAGACGATGTTGACGTGTCGTGTGGATTCGGCAAACAAAGGCGCTCAACTTTGTGATGCGCGTTTTGTGGTAGTGGGGGCAGGAGCCACAGGGGTGGAGATGGCTGGGAATTTGATTGTGTACGCCCGAGCCATTGCGCGTGAGTATGGGCTCGACCCATCACTGGTTTCCGTCGAACTTATCGAAGGATCATCCAAGATCTTGCCCCTACTTCCTGTGTCATTTACCAATCGCATCGAACATCATCTCAGGGGCTTGGGTATCAATATCTTCCTCAATCATGTCATCGAGCGTGAGGAGTGCGAAGCGGTATACCTGAAGGATATGCAAATGCAATCCCGTACGGTGATTTGGACGGCTGGGGTGCGCGCACATCATGCATATGAAAAGTGGGGTCTCCCAGTGGATAAGCGAGGAAAGGTAGTGGTGGATGCACAGATGCGTGTCGAAAGTATGCCAGAGATATATGTGGCGGGAGATGGGGCAGTCACGACATATTCTGGGTGGGCACAGACAGCAATGTACGATGGTGCCTATGTCGCCGATATGATAATTGGAAAATCTCGACCATATCAGCCTACCCCGCCACTGAGTGCTATTCCTGCTGGGCCAGGATGGGCGGGAGTGCTTCTTCGTGTGTGGGGGTACACTATACCGGTCTATGGTCGACTAGGGTGGACACTTCGACGCCTTGCAGACTTTCGTGTCTTCCTCAGTATCCTTCCTTTTTCCTCAGCATGGAAAGTATTTCGGAGTGGTTCAAGTATTTGTACAGATTGCTCAGTCTGTCGCGTCTCTCCTCAATAGTTTATCCCCATATAGTAGGGAGGTGGCATGGTACACTAGAAGTATTGTACCAGGGGAGGGTTATTATTTTTTTACAATTATGTCACAGCGCAATAAAGCTTCGCGAATCATTGCATCGCTTTTACTCCTCTCACTCCTCATTCCAGAGTATGCCCTAGCGGCAGTCAGCAATCCCGCTGGACTCTGGAAACTCAATGAAACAACAGGCACCATCGCAGCCGATAGTTCGGTGTTTGGGCGTACGGGAACATTAGTGAATGGGCCCATTTGGACTACTGCAGGGAAAGATGCGGGAGCACTTTCTTTTGACGGAGTAAACGACTACGTGCGTACGACCGCAAGTATCGGCGCGCTCCCATCAAAGTCCATTGCACTGTGGATGAAGCCCACCGTGAGTATGAAGCCCTATACTGCTGTGGCACTTGAGGCGGATTCTTATAGCAATGCAAAGTATGTGGGAATTATGGGGAATGGATCAGGTGTCTCATTCATTCAGTCTCTCGCCACTCCTACTGCACAGGGGCAGTCCTTTATTAACTCTGCAAGTGCCCCCGTTACACTCAATACCTGGAATCATGTGGCAGTCACGATGGACAAACTCACCGGATCGGTGAAAATATATGTGAATGGGACCCAGCGAAGCGCCCAGACATTTCTTGATCTTCCTGGTATTGCTCTCTATGACCCTGCTGGGGGAGTGATGCTTGGCGGAACGCCAAACTACTCTACGTACATGACCGGCGCACTCGATGAAGTATCAGTGTATGACCGAGTATTGACCCAAGCTGAGGTCACAGAGCTTGCATCACTGGTCCCTGCTACTTCTCCTCCACCACCTCCTCCTGCGCCAACGGGTACCAACCCCACTCCGGTTACCGCACCTGATGTGGTAGATAATTTTTCTACAGCACGCACCTACACTGATGGGGGTACTTTTGGGGCATGTGGATTGGTGACCATGGAAACTGCAGGCGCACCCACCTTTGTGACGAGTACGGGATACACCACACTGTCGACGGCGCTTGCGACATCGGGGTACCTTATCCGAAGCTCTTCCGCCCTTCCTTCAACCTATAAAGTTTCTGTGGATGTAGGATATCTGACCGCGAACTTGGGCATGATTTCTGATGTCGAGAATGGCATTTCTTTGCTGAGTATTACGGATGCCCCTGCTTCCCCTGGTGTAAAGGATTGGTGGAGCCTGCATCGCAAAGCCATGATTACTGTCGAAAAGAGTATCAGTGGAACTGGAGGCTCTGATCCGCTTCTTTTTGGGATGGTGAATGCCACCAATACTCCACTTTACTATGATGGGGTATTGCGCTCGTGGTCCGCTACGGTGAAGTCTGCACATGCATATAGTGCTACGCGATGGTATACCGTGGAATTGGAAAAATCTGCGACGACTTATACGTATCGCTTGCTCGATGCACTCTCCAAAGCAGTGATTACTGAGACGTCGATGCCACGTTCGCAGTACCGCTTGAATGCGAGTGCAGACTACTTGGCCATTGGTGATCCCTTCACCTCTGTCTATTATGGCAACATGCGCATAGCGAATCTTCGGATTACAAATACGGGTTGTGGCACCACCACCACTCCACCCCCTTCACCCGTCCCTCCACCCCCCGCACCCGCCCCAAGTACCAAGTTCACCATCGGTGCACGCGTCACAGTATCTTCCGGACCACTCAACATCCGCAGTACTGCAAACGGTACCCTGCTTGGCACACAAGCCACCAACGCACTTGGGACGGTTACCGCAGGACCAACACTAGCAGGTGGTCTCTCGTGGTGGAGCGTGAACTATGACACTGGAGTGGATGGATGGTCTGCAGAAGACTTCTTGA
>JACCDX010081072.1_pt1 | contig 30019 bp, 29 predicted proteins | sample 7449681 | NCBI WGS metagenome assembly JACCDX01 (sample SAMN15323450, study PRJNA562643) | freshwater metagenome | isolation source: river surface water | place: USA:Blue River Watershed | collected 2017-08-18
CATGTTTGCCGGGAATATTGGAGAAGCACAAGACTTTGAAACAATTATAAAGGCAGCCAATCTTACTAAAGCTGAAAGTATAAATTGGGTATTAATAGGAGACGGACGGAAACTTAATTGGGTTAAAAGTCAAGTTAAAGATCATAATTTGCATAATGTATATACTTATGGGAGATACCCAATTGAGAAAATGCCAACTTTTTTTCAAAGTGCTGATGTGATGTTGCTAACCCTTAAAAAATCTCCTATCTCTGAAATGACAGTGCCAGCAAAATTACAAGCTTATTTGGCTTCTGGGAAAATTATATTAGGAGCCATTAATGGGGAAGCTAAATCTATTATAAATAAAAATAATGTAGGTCTAGCTTGTGAATCTGGTGATTTTAATTCGTTGTCTGGTAATGCAATCTTTTTAAAAAATCTTACAACTCCACAAAAAATACAAATGGAGGAAAACTCGAAAAATCTTTATTTCAAAGAGTTTTCGAAAATTGGTTTGCTAAATAAGCTCGAGGACATGTTTCTAACTAATAATTTCATTGAATAGACTTTTTGCAATTTTTATTGTTTTAATACTCTTTCCTGTATTTCTATTTGTTGCTTTGGCTATACTCATGGAAGACGGATCGCCCATATTTTTTAAACAAAAACGAGTAGGCATTAATTATACTTTCTTCAATATCTACAAGTTCAGAAGCATGAAGAAGAATACGCCGAATGTGGCGACGCATTTATTAGAAAATCCAGCTTCTTATCTTTTGCGAATAGGAGGTTTGATACGGAAATTGAGTTTGGACGAATTACCTAACCTAATTAACATAATAAAAGGAGAAATGGTATTCGTGGGACCCAGACCGGCCTTGTATAACCAAGAGGATTTAATGGCCTTACGGGTCGCAGCAGGGGTGGACAAATTGAAGCCAGGAATCACAGGTTGGGCACAGATTAATGGACGGGATGAGATTTCGATTGAATCAAAAGTTGCACTTGAGAAAGAATATTTGGATAGGAAATCCGCTTGGTTTGATTTGTTAATTGTTGTGAGGACCTTTACTAGTGTGTTGGTTAGTAAAGGAGTTAGTCATTAGATTTTAATTCAAATTCTAAAAGCTCATATTACGTTTAACATTAGACAATATTTAACTTTTAAAAGCAAATTTTTTTTGACTAATATAGCTGAAAATTACTATGATAGCAGTCGTACTAATTTTTGATATAAGAGGAGTTATATGTATTTTTTCCACAAAAAATTTCATTAAAATGTAATTAACAGTTAATGAAAGCGTAACAATAATGATATATTTTATCATTTGAATTTTGCTGTTCGCAACCGCTTGAAATACAATATACTTGCTAAGTAAAAAACCTGTAGGTATTGTAATAAATAGGCTAAAAAATAGTGAAGCAATATGCGGGCTAATTACCAAAAAGCCAATCCTCATAAGATTACCTTTAAAAATGCAATTATATGCTAAAGTAAATAGAATCAAATCTAATGCCGAATTTGCTCCACCGCATGCTAGATAGCGAAAAGTTGGTTTAGTAAGAAAAGCTCTAAATAGTGGATAAAAGAAATCCAATATTTTAAGAATGGCACTTGAAATTATTTGCACGTAGAATGAATTTATCCCTTGCAAAGGTACTTTTTTAAATTGTTTTTTGATTTATCGGAATAAAAAAATGGAGTTCGACGAATTACATAGAATCATCAATGGAGAAATGGTATTTGTTGGTCCAAGACCTGCCTTGTATAATCAGGACGATTTAATGGCCTTACGGGTCGCAGTAGGGGTAGACAAATTGAAGCCAGGCATTACCGGATGGGCACAGATTAATGGACGAGATGAGATTTTGATTGAGGCTAAGGTGGCGTTGGAGAAAGAGTATTTAGAGAGGAAGTCGATTTGGTTTGATATGGTTATTCTGGTTAAGACTTTTACAAGTGTGATTAGGGTTAAAGGTGTTGCGCATTAATCATTAAGCCTTCATTTATATCTAAAATTGACAAAATGTCTTAAAACTTCAACATTAATAATCATATATTTATTCAGCATGTTAGAAATTGTTTGTTATAGAATAATTGAGATCATAAATTCAAAATGATTAAGAATCTATCTATAAAGAACTTTAGAGGAATTGATGAGGTCAATGATCTGGAGGTTGGACAATTTAATATTTTGATTGGAGATAATGGTACTTCTAAAACTACAACACTTGAAGCTATTCATTTTTGCTTTTCACCTTTTTTCCTCTCTGGAAAAATAAAACATACTGATTTTCTGAACGGGAATGATAATTCGATAAGTATATCAGTTGAGTTGGCTAGGAACATTAGCGTAAATCTACCAGACGGGTACTCCGAACAAAACATTTCTTGTAATAAGGTTCAATTAAGTATCAAGAAAAGAGATAAAAAAACAGCAGGAAAAGTATTTTCAGATCTCGTTACCTTAGATCATACCGTAGTTCCTGATATCGAAAGAGGAGAAAAGGGGTATGCAATTAAACGAAAAAGCGGTACAGACTTTACTTTTACAGAACGATCATTGTCTTTATCACAAATTTCGACAAATGAATTACCAAAAAGTTTTTTCTTTGGTAAAGAGCGAGATAGACAGCTTCAAAAAGGATTTAACAGCTCGTTTTCTACTATCATCGATGATTTAAATTGGCGTTTCTCAAGAAGTGTTAGGAAAGAGTCTGAATTAACAGGCGAGCCTGCAAAGATTCTTAATAAAATTCCATCATTAGCCAATGAAATAGCCCATAAAGTCGAGCTTAATAAATATGAATTATTCAAAGAGTTGAATAGCAAAACTAAGGCTTTCGGTATTGAAGAGATTGACCTAACAGTATTAGACTCAATTGCACCATATGAATCGGCTTATCTTTCACTAAAAAAAGATTTATTAGACCTACCGGTAAAGCAACTTGGTTCAGGTATTGAAATGATTATTTCAATACTTTTACTTGAGACATTAGCGTCTATGTCGAATGAAAAACTCTTAATTCTTATAGATGAGCCTGAATTACATTTGCATCCAAAATTACAGGAACAATTAGCAGACTATCTCTTGCAAATTTCATCTAAAGAAAATGGGCATCAGATTTTCGTAACAACCCACTCCCCAGTCTTTTTTAAAAATTGTGTTGGTAAATCAGGCGTTAAGTCTTTTATTACTAATAAGGATCATGATGTAAACAAGGTAATAATTAAGGAATTAGATTTTTCTAATGGCTTATTTCCTTGGAGTCCTTCTTGGGGAGAGATAAACTATTTTGCTTATAAATATATGACCATAGAATTTCATGATGAATTATATGGTTATATTCAAGAATTAAATCAGTGCTTTTATGAAAATGATATGGACGATTTGCTTGAAAGAAAATTTAATATACCAAAAGATAGAATTTGGACGCCTGAAAAAACGGGCTTAGCAAAAGGTTCAAAACATGTAACTCTTCCAGTTTTTATTAGAAACAAAATCCATCATCCCGAAAACAAGACAATGCAATCAGTGAATTTTGATAGCACAGACCTGCAAGAATCTATAGAATATTTAATAAAGATTGCAAAATCAGCATTGTCCAATATATAACCAATAAAACGCTAAAGTATCCACATTTTTGTCTTTTTATGCAGCTTTTGTCATTTTCTAATTCTCCCATTTGTATTCAGGTTTAACAAATTATGACTGCAATAATTAGTTATATTAATTCAACGCACGTGGCTTTAGCTGTAGATAGTGCAATTACAATTTCAAACAATGGTACTTCAAGAATTGAGTATGGATATAAAAAGCTATTTCAAATAAAAGGAAAAAAAATTGCTTTAATTCAATATAATAATCCATGGTTTTGTAATGTAGAAATTAATGAAATTATAAATGACTTCAACGAATATAGTAATACAAGGATATTTTTAACCGTTGAAATATGTTTTCAGTCGTTTATTAATTTTATTGAAGAAAATAATGACAGTAAGTTTCTAAATGTGCATAATGGGTTGGCAATGGGTCTAATATTCGTAGGTTTTGGGGATTTGCAGAAGTTTGTGAGTTTCTATAGATTAGATTTTATATCTTTTGAGAACGGAAAAGTATTATTTGAGGTAAATGAATTCTATGATATGAAAGATTATAATGATCTGTTTACTATAACTGGAGATTCTATTCATTTCGCACTTGATTTTATTGAAGGTAAGACTGTTATAAAACAAAGTTTGAAGGATGAAATATTAAGTTTTGTAGGTGATTCTAAAGGTCTTGATATATTAATAGATAGTGAAGGTCGTTTATTACGTAATAAGATAAAAGAGTTGGATAATGATAAGCAAGCAATATTTTGTGCTTTTTTAATTCAATTAATTAGTAAAAATCAACAAAATTATAATTTAAATAGAACTGTTGGGGGACCTATTGGAATAGCAACAATAGAAATAGAAAACGGATTTTTAGAAATTAATAACCCAAATAATAAATTAGAAAATTAACGGTCTAATTTATTTAACAATTTTAATCAATAGCCACCTTTAGGTGGTTTTTCTGTTTTAAGAGAGATAAATCTAATTTTGTAAAACACTTTTATTAAATGACACCCGCACAAATCACCCGCATTCAAACAAAAATCATCAAGTTGCGCAAAGAAATGGCTGCAGAACGGGCTCGTTATGGAGGCTATGATGATAACGCTGGCAGGCGTTACACTATTTTAAACTTGTATGTAAGCATTGCAGATTATAAAGGTGCATCCGTTTATTTACGTTGGTTTTTCAAAAACCTTCCGGATGATTCAGGTTCCCCCTTTTTCTGGGTAGAAGCATGTATGACGTATTTCTACAACAATAAAATAGAGCAAGCACGTTCGATGGCTTTTAAAGCGTTTGTGGCTAATCCCTATGTTTGGGAAGTGTTTTTTATGGGTATTGCCACTGAAGTTGAAGGAATAAAACCTAGCTCAAATTGGGAGGGATTGGATTTAGCACTGCAATTACCTTACCGAGCTAATCAAGAACAACATGTTGATTTCAGCTCTTGGTTACAAGAGTGTTTGGCAGAGCCTAATATGCAAAAATTAATACAGACTTATTTTGATCTTAAACTCAAGCTACCCACCACACCTGTTGGGACATTGCGTACCTCATTGGTTGAACAGCTTTATGGGCTTAAAATTTAATTCTACGGTTTCGTCGGAATGCTGGGTCGCCATATATAAAAGGTGGCTCAGTTTGCGTGGAATTTTTATTTGCTGTGTGAATTTAATGCCAGTTAAATAAATCCTGATCAGGTTCATGATCAAATACCTATTTTTACTGGTATTGTATGTTTTGATAATCGCTATTATTCAGGTGCTTTATTATTTTTAACCAAATAAGTATTTACAATTTCTTTTTGCTCCTGAAGTTGTATGACATTTTGTGCAAGTTTTTTTAATTGGGTTTCGGTGATTATCATTTTAATTTTACGATTTGGGCTTTTTTTAGTTAAAGGGTTGTGTTTCATAATATATCTTTAGTATAAATATCTTTAAATATAGTTTTGGGAGAGGTAGAATTATAAATATTGATTTAATATGGCAATAACAAAGAAAGAAATTCAAGATTTATTAATTTATGGATCTAGTCATTTGGAGCCAATTGATGGTCTACCTGTTGGCGTTACTATATTTCAAGTTTTTCTTTCACTTAAACCTATACTTAAAGGGAAATTATATTGGGAGACTTTGCGTGAGGCATATACAATGTCTGATAACCTTTATAATTATCGGTATGATCTGCGTGTGGCATTTATGTCAGAGGAAGAAAATCGCGATTCCCTCATGTCAAAGAGGGAGATCAAGGTTTTAAATAATCTTCCTGATAAAGTTAAAATTTACCGCGGTGTTACTACAGATGAAATTGAAAGTAATGATTTTGGACTTTCTTGGTCACTAAATAGGAAGGTTGCTGAGTTTTTTGCGTTCAAATATCGTCGTAATTATGATACTTCATCTTCGCTAAAGACGGTTATTGAATTAGAAGTAGATAAAAGCGAATTTATTGCATATTTCCATGATAGGGAAGAAGCGGAAATTATTTACCTAAGAAAATAAAGTTACAGTTTTACAAAAAAATGCGATTCACTTCACGCATAGCTCTATATCTCACTCTAAATTTTACGATAAAATAATTAGGTCAAATCCCTGTTGATAATATCTTAATCCCAATTAATGAGTTGATTTTACTCCTATCTTTGTCTAATTTCCCACACAAAGTTTTACGACAAATTTGGTACTAAATAGGTGGTACCTGAGGGGTGATTTGTTTTTAATATATGTACTGGCTACTCATTTTTAACGGGAAATTTGAATAGATTTTAACTATTGCATTGGTTCTTAGTGTTCTGGCACGACCCACAGCTTGAATTAAGTCACTTTCAATTAGAGATAACTGTATACTTCTTAAAGTAGGATGTGAGTAGCAATTAAATTTAAATCTAAACCCGTTGTATTCAATCTTCTGTAATGACATCATCAAATCATTAGGGCTTAATTTTTCTCCCAATATCGCAGCAGTTAAAAAGTAAACTACATTATTTCTGTGCGGAGTTCCCACGACGGCTATATTTTGACCTTTTAAGGTGTCATAACCTTCACAGTTTCCAAAGTACATGTTTCGTACTGCGTTATTGAAATATTTTCGGAAGTTCATAAAAGTAATGACTGGAATATCACCCACTTCGCTGCTGATACTTTCATGGTATCTTTTTAGCTCGCTTCTAGAGCAACTTCTTTTTGTATACTGAATCACTTCCCCCTTTTGTTTCACATTTCTTATGTCTATAACCTCAACCCTATCTCCATAAAGTTTCTTGTAAATGTCAATTGGCAATGTTGCGGATAAGATGATTATTTTTTTATTGTCTGGTAAGTTGCGTTTGGTAACATAATGGATAACATTTTTATTGTATGGGTCTTTATAAAAAAATGAACTAGAAAAAAAGCTCACAATGTTACTATTTAACTGGAATAGAGAAAGCTTTTCAATCAAAGCCTCCACGTCTAACGTCAGTGAAGGTGTTTTTAGAACCATTCCAGCTTCAGATGATTCCAGATTATGTACTATTTTAGTGAGGTCATTAGAAAAACTGAAGGACTGATACATTAACTTAATAATGTCGGTTATTTCAACTTGTTTAATATCTATTAAAGTTTTTAAAGGGTCTTCATCAAAAATGATGGTGTCATGTTTAAATTCAGTAAATAATGCTCTTGCATGAGTAGTTAAAACTGTATTTGTTGAATTTGTGCATTGGGATAATTGATCTAAATATATATTTGCTTTATCTACATCTATTTGAGGATATTTGTTTGAATTTTTCTCGCTACTTACATCATGAATCACGGCCATTGCTTTCTTGGGTAGTCCAATGGTATAATAGTATGACATTTTATTATTTAGGTAGGGGGTTTCAAAAATTATCGCATCTGGTGCTGTAATTGACTCTATCTTCATTCTCCCCTGTATTTCATTTTTTAAGGTATTAGTTGGCGCAGCTATAGTAGCAGTAGTATTTGTCAATAATTCTGTCTTACCAATGGCGGTTGGCAAAGCAAATAGGTAAACCTTATTCAATTCTTTATCTTCCAATGCTCTATCGAATTTATCACGCATCAATTTAGTTGCAACGTCTAAGTCAATACTTTCAGTTTGGCTGGTTATTTCCACGTGACCTCTTTGGTCAACTACTGCACTCACTATATCATGCAAATCTAAATCTTCAGGATATGTAGTGTATTGGTAAATTGGAATAGATGGATAGTTGACTTTTTTAAGATAAGTGAAGATGTTGAAGTTATTGTCTGTATAAGATGTGGTACCTAAGGAGTTAAACTTTTCCATAGTATCTAACATTAGTTTTTTCCCACCCTTGATATATATCATATTGGTAGCTAATCCAAATAATTGATCGTGATATAACCATTCACCATTTAAAAATGCATCCAGTATTTTAATCTTATTACGTGCAATAGTCCAATTAATTACTGATTGAGAGCGCCCATTTGTGGTGGTAGTATGTTTGTACGTTGTTTCTGGAGAAAAGTGGTTATTTCTATTACTAGAATATAGAAATAATTGTTTTTGACCAGAATCAGTTGAAGAACTTAAAAGATCGACTGGGATTTTTCTGTTTCTGCCACCATCATTATTTATAAGAATTAAGCTTGCTTTATCTAGAAGTGTTTGAGTTGAAATTGGTTCTGCATCCAGAATAGTAACATTCTTTCCTCCTAAGAAAAACCGGCTTGGGTTTTTACATGATTGGTCTGCTTCCGGGAACATACTTAATAGACCTTGAATGATAATGTCGTAATGGTTTATGGATTTGATTGGATTATCTAGAAGAAGTACTACTCTAAATTTTCTTAATTCAGGGGTATCACTGAGACTGCTATACCAAAGTTGTGGCGGTAGTTCCTCTTTTTTCAGTTTTTCAATTACTTTCTCTATAGGAATTAACCCTTTATCAAAATCTAAGGCAATAATACTTTGCTGCTGCCAATTAACATTCTTTATGCTTCCCCCTAAGGTACCTCCAAACCAAGTATAACTATATGGCGGTACAAGCATACTAGAGAATTCTGTAATAGTTAAGCCGGTTTGCACAACAATATTATTACTTATTCTACCCATTTCAGTTTTAGAAGGTTTTTTAAACTGGCTATGTGGATCTATAGTAATTTGGTATTTGATTTCTGTTGGTTTCATATATTCTCTTTCTATATAAATAGTTGAAAAAGAATTTTAGTAGCGTTTACTTTTAATTAAATGTTCGGTATGTTTTAGTTAGTTGAAAGACTATAATTAAAAACTAAAATTTTGAATAATGGGGAACTCCATTTTTAACACGTTATTGATAAAAAGTGCAAAAGCAGAAACAATAGCAGAGATTAAATCGTCAATTATTGACATAAACAATGAAGGAGATACTGAAATAGTATTCAGTAAATTATTTCCAATTCCAACCGAATTGGATTCTAGCGAGAATGAAAAATGGAGCAATGAGAACTGGGGATTAACATTTGACAGATGGGATGCAGAGATTGAATTAACATCTGAATACTTAATAGTTCGGTTTTGGACCAATAATAATACACCATCGGAATGGGTTCGTAAAATTTCAATCCAATATCCCGATCAATTTTTTATGTTAACCTCTACTTCTGTATATGATGGGAACTGCTACACAAGTATGGGAAGAAATGGCGCAATGTATCATTTGAGTGTACCCGTCTTTGAATTAGATAACAATAGGCAGCCAATTTATTACGACTCAAATGGGATTGAAAGGTATTTTACAACGGAGGAGGAAGTTCCATTAAATATGCTAAGTGGCAGGTCGTTTAGGAACCCATTTACATTACTTATTGAAGTCTTAGTAAAAGGGAGTTGCAGTTTTAATTTCTAGTTCTAATCACTTGACTTCATTTTCTGATTTTTTTGAAAAATTTTTATTTTCAAAATCTGATAATTTTAGGTTATCTGAGATTTTGCCAGGAATTTTTTTTGGAGTATTGTGGCCCGCATAGGGGGGGCTAAAAATGGCGGCAAAATAGAGGGGGGATACCACCCCCTATGCGGGAGCTGGAGGTAATCCGGGAGGGATAGCTGAAATTTTAGATATTTTTAGTTTTGATCATAGAAAAATATTAGAAAGTTAATTAATTGAAAATCAGTTAATTGTAAAATAATTTAAAATAAGTACAAAAAATATGTCGAACTTTAGATAATTTGATATACCTTTGTCAAACAAATGAAACGCAGTATGCTTTTACTATTACTAAAGACTAAATTTCCTGATTTTGCGCCCGCAAATGACAAAATTATTGGCTTAGCTGATAATTTGTTAAAATCGCAAATAGTGGATTCATCTGGTATTATGCGTTACTCATTCGATGATTTTATTAAGTTGTCGCGTAACGAAGCAGCTAAAATTTTCCTTAATGAAAATAGTCAATCATTGGAAGCATTTACTGATGAATTCAACTCAATTAACAATGAAATAATTAACGTAAGTAAAAGTATTAAAGAATTCTATACAAGTAGTTTGAATTTGAAAACTGAGTTAGGTAATAGTGAATTAACTGCCCAAAGTGTTGCCTACTTAATTGAGCAATATTGTATAAAAGTAAAGCGATTAAATTATGTCGCTGCACCAGATTATTCACTTTCTACGGGGTTTAGTAAGAAGTCAAAAAAAAAGTATGAAACAATAAAAGCATTTTGGATTGATGCAGATGGAAATAAAGTGAGATCTTTTAGCAAGAATGTTGGTATAGCTGGACTTGATGTAGAGGAATCAGTAGTTAAGTTATTTGAATCACTTGGTTACCAAACAACACAATTAGAATACCCTCTAAATAATGGCGTAAGAGTTGATTTGATTGTTGAGAAAGATAATAAAAAGTGGGTAATAGAAATCAAAATGAAAGATAAAAAGCGTTTTTTTGATACATATGCTAGACTTGAATTATGGAAATTATACCAATCTTTGTATTGGGGTTAAAACCCTTTTTTTTGCCCATAAATTGGTTAAGCACAAAAATCGTACTTAAATTTAAACATAAAAATAAACTAAATTAAAATGAACAGAAACCCAATGAGCGCAACACGTGCTGCGAAGAGAGCTCTTAAAAAACAAAGTTCAGCACATGGTAAATTATTTTTCAACTCTAAAAATTCTTTTATGAAAAAGAACAAAAACGCAGCTTTAACAGCTAAACAAGAAAAACAAATCCGAGTAGGATTTACGGTTTGTTTTTCAGATTCAATATTAGGATCTAGACGATTGGATTTTTCTGCAGACTTAGATCGTTTTAGAACGATTTTCAATCATGTAAATGGGATTAAAGCTCCAAAACAGGTGGTAACCGAAAAATATCACGGCTTCGTAATGGACTTGTTTAAAAATGATGAGCCAACTGGAGAGTTGTTTTTTACCTACTGTATGCATTATGCTGCCACTAGAGAAAGTGTAGTAATGGTTGTCAATTCAAATCCACATGAAGGAGTAGGTTTTCAGATTGCAATATCTTCTAATGATTCTGATGCTTCAATGGTATTAGCCACAGATTATGATACTTGGTATGAAATGTTAAAAAAATCAAGTGAAAATTAATAAATAATCAATTTTAAATCTCGGGAACAGGAGGACTGAACATAAATATTATGTCACATTTTGATACAAAGAAAGAGCTTCTTGAAGACAAAAGAAAGAAGGAAAAAATTGGAATTTTAATCGGATTTCAGTTTAATGATGGCAGAAAGGATCTTATTATTCCAGCTGTTCACTCAATGCATGAGCTTCATTATTATTATGAACATGTTGTAAATATCAACAATAACAAAGGGGTGAAATTCTATGCGATTGAGGAATTATTTCAACGAGTAAGCAAGCCACACGAGGTTGATTTTGATTTAAATGGTTTTCATTTAACTCTGTTTTCAAGTTTGGATGAGGTTAACTGTATTCTAAACGAAGAGGAGTGTTTCTCAGTAGGTTGTTTCATTCATTTATTTGAAGGTAACCCTGATTCAACATCTGTCACATTGGTAGATTTTGACAGATGGAATGAAGTGGTTGAAATGATGAAAACCACGACGCAGGAAGAATTTTTAAATAATCAAAAACAAAAGAATAATTATGAATAGAACAATTAAGAGAATCCAAGGCACTCAAGTTGAGGCCTTGGAACTTGGTAGAAAGTACCGCAACAGATTGACAAAGGTAATTTCTAAAATTTGTGAGAATACAGCATCAAAAAATTACCAGCATTTGTATGTGTATGGACCAGCGGGTATTGGTAAAACGTATTTGGTAAAGAAGCAGTTGGAAGAATCAGGGGTGAAGCATTATTTGGTTTCAGGAGCAAACTCCATTTATACTTTAGGTGTTTTCCTTGCTGTGCTTCAATTCTCTAACACTGAAAGAGAGAAGAGATACATTTTCATTGATGATTGTGATGAAATTTTAAAATCGGAGGCTAACTGTAACATTATGAAAAATGTACTGTTTGGGGAGAAAAAATTTGTTTATGAAAAATCAATGAATTCAATTCTGCCAACATTAACAGAGGTACAGCGATCGGCAATTCTGAATTTTAGTTCAGATGATAAAATGGGTTACTCTGTCCCAACCGATAATTTGGTTTTCATATTTACATCAAATTTCAAGTTACCCTGTGACGATGAAGTGCAAGCAGCACGAGAAAAAGGACGTTCTAAAGCCGTCCTAATGGCACATCACAATGCCATTCGTTCTCGAGTTCAATGTGCAGATTTTGATTTAAGTGATGCTGAAAAGTGGGGATGGTCTGCAGATGTAATTTTGAATACATCGTGCTTAGAATCTTTGAATTTAACAGAGGACGAGAGAAAGCAAATTTTAGATTTCAATTGGAATAATTGGGAACGTTTAAAGGAACGATCAATTAGGTCTATTGAAAAAATAGCGGTAGCGTTAAGGGAAAACCCTGAAGATTATATGGACGTTTGGGAAATAGACTTTTTAAAGAACTAGATAATGAAAGAAATCGACATTGAAGCAGAAATGAATCACATTTTCAATTCATCTTATGCTAAAAAGACTGATCGGCAACTTTGGGCTTATCAACAATTATCAGATAATAATAGAGCTATATTAAAAGGGAAGCAGCCAAAGTCACTTCAGGGCTTTAATAGTGCGAGCAGTAGAAAGTGTAAGCTTACATCTGCAGCGGTAAGTACAATTCGTGAAAAGTATAAACCAATGGAGTATGGGAAATTAAAGTTGGCAAAGGAGTTTGGTGTATCTAAATCGGTAATAAGCAGGATCCTTGATGGGAAGTCATGGAAGGTTAGCAGTAATTAAAATTTAAAAATATGGAAGCAATTCAAACGCGTGTAGTAACAGTTTCTATTGATGACTTACAAACAATGATGTCGTCCGTTGTAAGAAAGGAGTTGGAAACTTTAATTTCAAATCCTCACATTGGTGATGGATTTAAGGAAGAGTTATGGGATAGATCTAAAGCAGCAAAGTTCCTTGGAATTAGTGAACAAACTTTAATCAAGTTAGTCTTGGAAGAAAAATTAGTGGCTCAGAAATCTGGCAGAAAATACCATTTTTTAAAGAGTAGCGTAATGAATTTTTTAAGAAACACAGGTAGAAACTAGTTAATTATGGCAGTATCATTTTCCTTGGCACGTCCTAAAGCAATTAGAAGTAGTATCCGAGTGAAGGTTTCAGTGAGCGGTGTTAGTATTTTCTTATACACTGGCCGAAGCATTGAAACCTGTCACTGGGATAAGAAAAAATGTTTTGTACGTAGTTATGTTGGCCGGACTACCACTAGCCGAATCATTATGCGGTTAAAAGAATTAGAAGTTGCGATGTTAGAAGTGGTAGATGAGTATAAAAATGGGAAACCGAAAATCACTTTCTTGCAGCTTCAAGAAAAATTGCAAGCATTGATTGATAATCCATTAACTAAATTCAACAAAAACGCTGCCAATGGAGTAATTAACCAAGAAACACTTACTGGGTTTGCTGAGCAGTTTATTGTAGATTGTGAGTCAGGAGTTAGGTTGTCCCCTAAGCGTCAAAAATTAAAGGCCTCCGCTATTTCATCCTACAGAACTACTCTTGGACTGTTAACTAAGTTTCAGACTAACTGTGATAATGTATTATACTTGAATGACTTCAATCAGCAGGACATCGATCGCTTTAGTGATTTTATGATCATTGAAGAAGAGTATGCAATGAACACACATTCAAAAGTGATGATGGACACCATGCAATTTTTTAAGTACGCAGTGAAATTAAAAAAAATACCTCCAGCTAAATTAGTGGAATTAGAATTTGATACACGTCGAGAAGATACCGACAGTATCTATTTAACCGAATCTGAAATTTTAGAATTGATGAATGTTTCAGATTTTGAGTCGCCTATTCATGAACATGTTCGTGATGTTTTTGTAATCGGTTGCTTCACAGGGATGCGCTTCTCTGATTATAGTGTTATCGACCCTACAAGTATTCGAAATAATCGATTGGAAATTGTTCAAAAGAAAACCGGGAACAAAGTGACAATTCCGATACACTCTGAAGTGGTTAAAATTTTAGAGAAATATAATTATTTACTCCCTCAGGTACCACCTAATAATGAGTTTAATCGAATCATTAAAATAGTGGGGGAGAAATTGCCTAGCCTCCACACTCCATTTACTAAGCAAATTACCTATGGTCGTGAATTAAAAGAGTTAGTGGCGTTAAAATACACCTATCTCCAAACCCATACCGCTCGACGTTCCTTTTGCTCTAATGAATATTTGAAAGGGACCGACCCAATGATCATCATGGCAATCAGCGGTCATAAAAGTCACAAATCATTTATGCGATATATTAAAGTATCAGGGGATGAGTTCGCGGCCAAATTGGAGAAGATTTGGGCAGAGAGGGGAGTTTAGAAAAAAGTAATTTAACCACAAATAAATGAAAAACAGGTTTAAATTAGATTGATAATTTATAATTCCTAAATTGCGTTAGGAGTATTCCATAACTAATTTCCTTAGCAAAGATGAAACTAATAGGATTCAGTGCAAAAAAATATAGGTCAATCTCGGCTGCTTATAAATTACCTCTAACAGATTACACTGTTATTGTTGGGCCAAACAATGAAGGTAAAAGTAATATTCTAAAAGGGCTTCGGCTTGCGTTAATTTTGTTAACTGGTGGACAGCATCAACGCAATAGAAGAGCTGGAGTCATTTCATTTGCTTTAAGAGGGATAGATAGATTTGATTATGAATGGGAAAGAGATTTTCCAATAAATATTCAAAATTCAGAACCATTAGGCAGGTCAGAGTTCACTTGTGAATTTGAACTTAGTGACCTGGAATTAAAAGAGTTTAAACAACGAACTAAGGTAAATTTAAATAGTGTTTTAAAAGCAAAAATTTCAATTGGAAAAGACGATGTAAAAGTTGACTTTCTAATGAAAGGTAAAGGGAAGGAGTCTTTGAATAAAAAGAGTCTAGAGATATTTCAGTTTGTTAACGAGAAAATTATTCTTCAATATATTCCTGCAATTAGAACCTCGGATTTGGCAATTCATATTGTTGAAAATTTATTACAAAGGGAATTGTCTAGACTTGAGGACAATCAAGAATTTAAAGATTTGATAAAAGCTATTGATAAACTTCAACAGCCAATAATAAAAAGTATTGCAAAAAGTTTGAAGGAATCAATTTCAAGCTTTATCCCAGATGTAAAAAATATTTCAATAAAAAATAGGGAAAATGTTGGGCGACTAATAAATGCATCTTGTAAGGTGTATATTGACGATGGAATTGAAACTGATTTACAACTTAAAGGGGATGGAGTAATCAGTTTGGCGGCTATTTCATTACTACAACATTTTAGTAAGCAAGGATCAATAGGGAAAGGATTTATCTTATTATTAGAAGAACCAGAAAGTCATTTGCATCCGAGAGCAATTCACAACCTTAAGCAAGTTTTATATGATATATCACAAACCAATCAAGTTATTGTCACTACACATTCGCCAATCATAATTGAAAGATTACATATAAAGCAAAACATAATTGTACAAAATGGGAAAGCCTCTTCTGCTAAAAATGTAACAGAAATACGCAATTCATTAGGGATAAATATGTCAGATAATTTACTCAGTGCGTATCTTGTTTTATTAGTAGAGGGAGAAGAAGATGGGTTAATTCTTAAATCATGGTTGGAAGAAAAGTCTACCATAATAAAAAGTGCCTTTTTAAATGCTTCTTTAGTTATAGATCATTTAACTGGTGCAACAAACGCGAGTTACAAAACATCACTATATAAAAATAATCTTTGTAATGTAGTTTTATATTTGGATAATGATGATGCAGGAAGAAAAGGAATTGAAGATGCCTTAAGAAAAGGAATTATAAAGGAGACTGAATATGTAATATCAAGTTGTAAAGGAATGAAAAACTCTGAATTAGAGGACTTGATTTATTTTGAAACATACAAAGATATGATTCAATCAGATTATGGTGTTAATCTAAATGTTTCAGAATTTAAATCCAATGGGAAGCAATGGTCTGATCGAGTTAGAGATGTATTTCAGGCAAATGGAAAAATGTGGAATAGCAAAATTGAAAGTGATATAAAATATAAGGTTGCTAAAATTGCAATAACTCAAAAGACTAATTCTTTAAATTCTCATAAAACAAATTCAATTGATGCTTTAGTAAGGACTTTAGAGTCAATTTTACAGGCTTAAAAGTCTTTTATTATTTATGATTTAGTGCGCATTATAGTGTGCACTATGAACATAATCACCTGATAATCAACTTATATATGGTACTAAATTAGTGTGGTCCACACCAAAAGAGTAAATTTTACTAGTAAAAATAAAATAATACAACTAATTAATTCTTTAAGCATCCAATGGGTACAACCCAGATTCCATCCTTGCGTCGATAAGCATATTGACCTCCTGTAAGAATCATCAAAAATGAAGCTTCACCCATTTTCTCCTCGTCAATTTTTGATTTGAGTGCTAATAAATGGCTAGCCGCTTCCTCAATTTGTTTGTTGCCTAATTTTACTTCTATGGCTGCCCAACTTCCATCTCGAAGGCGAACAATTAAATCTGCTTCCAAACCGCTTTTGTCACGGTAATGAAACACGTCACCATCATTTGCTTGCGCATAAATTCGTATATCCCGTGTGCACAAAGACTCAAATAAAAAGCCAAAATAATTAAAGTCATTTAAAACCCCTTCCGGATTTGTCCTCATAACAGCGGTAGCAATAGATGGATCGACAAAATGCCTTTTTTCAGTTGTTCTTATGGCGGACTTTGAGCGAAGAGATGGAGACCAGGCTGGGAGGTCTTCCACAACAAATATTCTTCGCAGGGCATTGATATACGAGCTGATTGTTTTATCTGAAATACTTATGTCGGTAGCTTCTATATCCTCTTTTATTGTTTGGTAGGTAGCGGTAGTGGCTATATTGCGTGCTAATGATCGCAATAATAACCGCACTCTTTCTGGATTTTTTTCTATCCCATCCACACGAGATACATCTTGGTTAATAATAGCTTCTACATAATCCATAGCCATTCGTATACCTGGTAATCCTACCCTATTTATGCTAGCTGGCCATCCGCCTCTGCATATTACATGCGCAATTTGTTCAATGGTTAATTTGGATTCAGCACCTACCTCTTCTTGCGTTCCAGCGAATAATGCCTTTAGCGAAATTTGTCCACCAGACTCCATGGATTCGTAGAGACTCATAGGTCGCATTGTTAAGCGAGAAATTCGACCAGTCCCTGTATGAGCAGTCACATTTTCTGGAGGAACAGCAGATCCAGTTAAAATAAACTGTCCTCTTTCTGATCTTTGATCTACTTCAAACCGTACGGCATCCCACAAAACGGGAGCAACTTGCCATTCATCGATTAGCCTAGGTGTTAGGCCTTTTAAAAGTAGAGACGGTTTAGTATCTGCCATTGCTTGATAAGAAATAGCATTATCTGGGTCTTGCATGTAAACAACGCTAGTTGCAGCTTTACTGGCTGTACTTGTTTTCCCGCACCACTTAGCGCCTTCAATTAAAACTGCACCTGACGATTGTAGAGCTAATTGTAATTCAGTATCGCATAACCTATCTAAATAGTTTTTCTTGCTCATGTATCCTCTTTTTTATAGGCAATGTTACATACAATTTCCGATATTGGCAATGTTTTACTTCCGAGATTGGCAAAATTTTACTTCCGAGATTGGCAAAATTTTACTTTGCCATGAAATCTCATTCTTTTACGCTTTCTACACCAGATACGACCACTTAATAAAAATCGGTTGTTCGCTAACCGCCAAAGCACCGCTTCTCCCAAATTTTAGTTAAATTTGCTTAACTATATACGTACCATAATATTTTAGTATGAAATTAATCAGTCGAATTCTTCTGACCCTTTCCTTTCTTGTACTTGTTCACGCTGCCTTCTCGCAAGCAAAACGTAAAGTGGAAGACCTAAGTGATGAAGAAATTTCTACCTTCTTCGAACGAGCCCAGTCTAGCGGTATGACCGAAGCGCAATTAGAAAAGGCCGCGAAAACGCAAGGTTACACCTCAGCTGATATAGCCAAAATGCGTAGTCGTTTAACTCAATTAGGGGATAAAAAAACCAAGGATAAGGCTACTGATACGAAGTCAAAGACTACAAACAAGCGCAGTGTTTCAGGTAAATTAAGCACGAAAAAGGGCGCTAAAAATGCGGATGACGAAAACACAGAAGATGTTTCGATGGAGGAAGAAGAAATCGTAGATTCTACCTTGTTGCCTAAGAAAAAGATTTACGGGGCTAACCTTTTCAATAACAAGAAATTAAACTTCGAACCAGATTTACGTATCGCCACACCGGTGAACTATACGCTGGGTCCAGATGATGAGTTGAATATTGATATTTTTGGCGAAGTAATGGATAATTACACCGTTACAGTTAGTCCAGAGGGAACGATTAAAATCTTGAACTTGAGTCCTATTTATGTCAATGGATTAAACGTAGAGGCAGCATCTGTACGCATTGTAAGTCGTTTAAGACAATTATACCAAGGATTAAATCGCCCAGGAAGTGGATCCTCTGCAATTATCACTTTAGGAAATGTACGCAGCATCAAAGTAACGCTAGTGGGAGAGGTGGAGAATCCGGGTTCTTACACCATTTCTTCTTTGGCAACTGTATTCAACGCCTTGTATTTAGCGGGCGGTCCTAACGAAAATGGTTCGTACCGTAGCATTCGCGTGATTCGAAACAATAAAGTGGTTCGTACTTTAGACCTGTATGATTTCTTATTAAAAGCGGATCAAAAAGACAATATTCAATTAAAAGACCAAGATATCATCCGCGTGGGAGATTTTGATTCTCACGTCGAATTAGCTGGAGAAGTTAGACGTCCGATGGTTTTCGAGGCAGTAAAGGGAGAAACGCTGAAAGACATTCTTCGCTATGCGGGAGGCTTCACTGACAAAGCTTATACCTATTCATTGAATGTCCGCAGAAATACTTCTCGTGAGTTGAAATTACTAAACATTACGCAAGATGAGGTGGCTACTTTCCAGCCTCAAAATGGAGATTCGATTTCAGTAGGTAAAATTATCGAACGTTATGAAAACCGTGTGACGGTGAGTGGAGCGGTATTTAGGCCGGGTGTTTTTGCGATTGAAAACGGACTAACGACAGTAAAAGAGTTAATCAAAAGAGCAGAAGGTCCTCGTGAAAATGCCTTCTTAAATCGCGCAACTATTTCCCGTAGAAAAGAAAACTACGATCCGGAAATGATCTCCTTCGACTTAGGAAAGGTATTAAGAGGAGAACTGGCAGACATCGCATTGCACCGGGAAGATTCCTTAATGGTCTATTCGCTGGATTCGCTGCGGGAGTACCAGAAAGTCAGCATTTTTGGTGAAGTCAACAAACCGGGCATTTTCGAATTTCGTGCAGGAATGAAAGTGGCTGATATTATTCTACTTGCTAAAGGGTTTAAAGAAGCGGCTAGTTATGCTAAAATTGAATTATCACGCCGTGTCATTACGCATGGGAATGACGATGCGACTCAGGAAAAAATCCAAGTGAAGACATTCGACATAGATGGTAGCTTGAATATCAGCAACGAAGGAAGTCAGTTTGAATTGAAGCCGTTCGATATTATCTCCATTCGCCGATCCCCTAATTACGAGGTACAAAGAGGTGTGACCATCGAAGGAATGGTGAACTTCCCAGGTCGATATGCTATTCCGAAAGATGATCAAAAAATCTCCGATCTCATTTTAGCTTCGGGTGGATTAAAGCCTGAAGGATACCTTGATGGCGCCATCTTATATCGCGATTCCACGGTAGTGGGGGTAAAACTATCGGAAGTGTTAAAGAATCCGAATTCGACTAATAACCTGTTGTTAATGGAAAATGATCGACTTGTGATTCCGCGTATTTTAGAGACCATCAAATTAACAGGAGGGGTTCAAAATCCTATTTCAATTGCTTTTGTTGAAGGATATAGCTTGCAAGACTATTTAGATGGCGCTGGAGGATATACGGAATATGCTGACAAGAAAAACATCTATGTTAAAGCGCCAAATGGAATTTCCACTAAGCGTAGACGTTTCTTATTCTTTAGAATAAATCCCAAAGTTATCCCTGGCTCAGAAATTGTTGTTCCGGAATTCCCTACGAACATGAAGAAAGGAATGACTACAGCGGAAGCCGTAGGTTTATCGTCTGCTCTTGTTTCTGTTGCGCTTACTTTGACCACACTTATCAACAATTTGACTAAATAAGCTCCATGTCTAACTTAGAAAATAAACAAATAGAGGATAACGGGGAAATTTCAATCAATTTTGGAGAGATTTTCCGTACGCTGAAGTCTTATAAACTTCTGATAGGAACGTGTGCTGTACTATTTGCTGCTTTAGGGGCTATTTATTCATTGACACAACCCAACGAGTATAGCTCTAACGCTAAGCTGTTACCGGAATTAGATTCTAAATCCGGTGGAGCAGGAGGAATGGGTGGTTTGAAATCCTTAGCGGGACTTGCTGGAGTAGACTTAGGAGGAAGTTCTTCAGGTGCAGAGGCGATTCGTCCTGATCTATACCCGAATATAGTACAAAGTGCGCCCCTGTTACAAGAGGTGTTGAAGGCGAAAATCTATAGTACTAAGCACAAGAAATGGCAAACGGTTTTGGACTTTTTATCTGAAAAACAAGATACAGCTCCTATCGATTTAGGCGGTGATCCGAAAGATGATGATGTGGTTGCTGACGTAAAATTAGATAATGTGCCCGGCTCTGCTCTTTCTGCTGATTTAATGAAATTAAACAAGAAAGAACAGGCAGCTATCAAAAAGCTAAGATCTTCTGTGGTACTAGAGATCGATAAAAAATCTGGTGTGATTTCATTGACAACTAAATTAACGAATCCAGTTGCGGCAGCGAACATTACCTCATTAATTCAGCATTACCTAACGAAGTACGTGACTGATTACCGTACACAGAAGGCGCGACAAGAATTGACCTTCTTAGAAAAGCGTCTCTCGGAATCCCGCGCGCGTTACGATCAAGCTCTTTTTACCTTAAGTGCATACCGTGATCAAAACATGAATTTGTTTATGAATGTGGCGAAAGACCGCGAGAAGAAATTGCAATACGAAGTGGACATGGCCTATAACTTGTATACGACCATCAGTGGACAGTATGAGGAGGCTAAGGTAAAATTACACCGCGAGACACCGGTATTTAAAGTCTTGGAACCTGCTCAAGTCGCAATTCAGAAGGATGGTCCTAAGCGTAGCTTGATTACGATCGGGTTTATGTTTGTGGGGGTGTTTGTGTCGTTGATTTATGTGTTTTTTAAGACAGTTAACTTGAAGGAGCTTTTAGGTTAAGCGAGGAGAGTCGCCTACGGCTTAGTCACGACTGTGTCGTTTAGTCATCGCTCCGCGATTTAGTCTTCACTTCGTGACTTAGTCATTTAATAAATAAAGAAGCTCGCTGGATGGCGGGCTTTTTTGTTTTTATCCTCCGCTCAATAAATTATCAAACATCTTATTAAATAAAATAGTAATTTTATAGACTGGTTTTCTGTCTTCGGACTCGACCTAAAAAATTTAGAGATGAAAGCATTCCGCATACTTATATTATGGATCTTGGCGATTCCCGTTTTTGCCCAGGAGATCCCAGTAGACATTAATAACATCAGTGATCAGCAATTAGCCCAGATTATGGTGAAATACCAATTACAAGGTATGGCGCCAGAAGAAATTGATCAGGTGTTGAAGCAAAAAGGGGTTCCAGCTGATCAGATTATCATTTTAAATAGGCGAATTGCTTCTTTAGATCCTTTAACCGGGGCATCTCAGAATGCCTACAAGACGAAGACGAAAGACGAAATTACGGTTCCTCGCAAGAAGATTGAGATGTCAGGTCCTTCTGCAGCCCCTTCAGGCTTGCGCGTGTTTGGGTCCGAGATTTTTGAGAATCAAAACCTTAGCTTTGAACCTAATTTGACCATTTCTACACCCCGCAATTACTCGATTGGGGTAGGCGATGAGTTAATCGTAGATATTTATGGCTTAAGCGAAAGCACGAAAAAACTAAAAGTAAGCACGGAGGGATACATTCGTTTCCCTAACCTTGGACCCATTAAAGTAAGTGGTTTAACGATCGAAGAAGCGCAAGTGCGTATTCGAGAAGCGGCTGCTAAAATCTATACAACCATTGCGGGTGGTAGCACGAAAGTGATGGTTTCTTTAGGCCAATTACGTTCTATTCGAGTGACTCTTGTGGGCGAGGTGAAGAAGCCGGGGAATTATTCTGTCTCTTCTCTTTCTACCTTAATGAATGCATTGTATGCGTCTGGAGGTCCGTCAGATCTAGGTTCTTTCCGCAAGATTGAATTAGTCCGTAATGGTAAAGTAATCACGACTTTAGACCTGTATGATTTCTTATTAAAGGGAGATTTATCGAAAAATAGAATCCTGCAAGATGACGATGTGATCCGCGTAGGAACCTATGAGTCGCGCGTGGCAGTGAGTGGAGCGGTGAAGAAAAAAGCGTTGTTCGATGTGAAGAAAGGCGAAAATGCAGCGGATATCTTACGTTATGCGGGTGGCTTTGCGGATGATGCGTTTAAGGAGCGTATTCGCGTGAAGCGGATGGGTGCTACTGGTTTTGAAGTGCAATCGGTGAAGGCGGAGGCGCTAGCTTCGTTTAACTTACATTCTGGGGATACGCTGGTGGTAGATGCTTTGGCAAATACCTTCACTAATCGTGCTTTTATCGATGGTGCAGTGTACTATCCAGGAGAATATGGTTTGAATGAATTCACAAATCTGAAAGACTTATTAGTAGCAGTTCGGGTAAAGGAAAATGCCTTCACGGATCGTGCACTTTTAAGCCGTTTGAATCCTGATTTAACGCCTGCAGTGTTGCCTTTTAATGTGAAGGATGTGCTTTCTGGAAAGACCGATATCCGCTTACAACGCGAAGATAAAATACACATTTACCCCATCACGAGTTTGCGTGAGGCGTATTCTGTGACGATTAATGGAGAGGTAAATCGTCCGGCGACATTCACCTTTGCAGACAACATGCGGGTGCAAGATTTGATTTTGTTAGCGGATGGTTTTAAAGAAGGAGCATCGCGCTCTCGCATTGAGGTATCGCGTCGTTTATTATCTACTTCTACTTCAGATACGACGGCTTATTCGATCATTCACTCGATTGATTTAGGCTCTGCTAAGGCGGAAGATTTGAATTTTGTATTGCAGCCTTTTGACATTGTTTCCGTGCGTAAATCGCCTTCATACCGTACGCAAATCACGGTTTCGGTGGAGGGAGAAGTGCTGTATCCAGGTAATTATACCTTATCCGGAAATAAAGAGCGTCTTTCAGATATCATCGCGCGTTCTGGCGGTTTGAAGCAAACAGGATATGCAACAGGTGCCATCTTATTGCGTAAAACACGAGTGAACCAGACGTCTGCGGATGAGGCTTTGTTCTCATCGAAGATCAATACGATTTCGAATCAATCAAAGCGTAGTTCAGGCAATTCGTTTGCCGCGACGGATACGGCGAAAATCGCATCGAATGTGAATGGTTTGTTAGTGGATCAAAAACCGGTAGGCATTCGTTTAGCAGAAGCTATGGAGAAGCCAGGCTCACTTTATGATATTATTTTAGAAGAGGGTGACGTAATCAAGGTGCCTAAGTTAACGCAGACGGTGCAGACTTTTGGCGCAGTGAATGTGCCACGCCAAATCGCCTACCATAGCGGTTTAGGTTTCCGTCGCTTAATCTCTGAATCCGGCTGGTTCGCTCCTAATGCAGCCCGCCGTTATGCCTATATGGTGCGTCCGAATGGCGAGATCAAAACAACGAAACGTTTCCTCTTCTTCCGTTTCTACCCTAGCTTAGAGCCAGGTGCGGAGGTGTATGTGCCTGCGAAGAAAGACAAGCGCCCTATTTCAACGCCAGAATACATCGCGATGGGAACAGGCTTAGCCTCATTAGGAGGTTTAATTATCGCTTTAATTAACACGGTGAAATAATGGCAGACAAGAAAACTATCGTGCTGGGAGATGTGATCGAATCGATCAAACGATTCTTTAGCTACTTGCGCTCTCAAGTGATATTGATCACTTTGTGCGCTATCGTAGGTCTAGTTTTACCTTTGATCTACCGTGCCTTGCAAAAGCCTGCTTATGCGGCATCTACGACCTTTATCCTGGAGGAGAAATCTGCGGGTGGAGGAGGTCTTGCGGGTATCGCTTCACAAGTGGGCTTAGATTTAGGGAGCCTAGGAAGTGGTTCGAGCTTGTTTACGGGCGATAATATTTTAGACATCATCAAGTCCCGCGTGATCATTGAGAAAGTATTGTTAACACCTATTTCGGGTAATACGGGGAAGACCTTAGCGGATTTGTACGTAGAATTTTCTGGTTTAGGAGAGCGTTTGCCCGCTCCTGTTTCGTTTGCTTCCTTAGGAGAACATTCCGTTTACCAAGATTCCGTACTGTATGTGATGTACGAGCAAATCGCCAAGAAAAACGTATCCGTGGATCGATTGAACAAGAAGGGTTCCATCTTCAAGATCGTAACGGTTTCCCAAAATCAAGTGTTCTCGAAGAACTTCGCAGAACGTTTGTTAAAAGAAACAACAACCTATTACGTGAATGTGAAGACAAGTACTGCAGCCGCAAATGTGAAGCGTTTGCAGGCACGTGGTGATTCTTTATTGCGCGTTTTAAATGCGAAGTCCTATAACGCAGCGTCTTTCCAGATCCTGGATCCAAACGTGGCGTACAAGTCTATGTCTGTTCCAGCGGAAGTCAGCTCACGCGATAAATCGATTGTCTTCAGCATCTATGCAGAAGTCACGAAGAACCTAGAAATGAGCCGCATCGCGCTGGTTTCCCAGACGCCAGTGATTCAATTATTGGATGTGCCTAAATATCCTTTAATGGACGATCGCAAATCCTATCTGTTCTTAGGATTCGCTGGATTGTTTGCTGGACTTTTAGTCGGATTTTTCCTTTGCCTCTACCTTTATACGGATAAATAATGCGTCGGGTGTTTCTATTGCGCGCTTACGGAGATTTTGCGATAGCGGTGCAAGCCCTGGCTTCGACCGATCAGATCGTAGCCTCATTGCACTTGAAACCCTTGTATGACGCGCTAATATCTCGAGGCTGTATTTCGCCTCGCAGGATCGAATTTATCGATTTCGGGATCAGTGGTTCGCAATTAAATCTATTGACGAATAAGAACTTTTTCCATGTTGACACTTTCCGTCAATTATCAAAAATCAAAGCATATCTCAGAGCTAATCCAAGGTCGTCTGACTTCGTGGAGCAAAATGCTCGCTTAGGGCTCTTGAATATCTTCACGGGTCACTCGTTTAAAGCTATTTTCGAAACAGGAGCTCCCGTTTATGCGGCCTATGGTTTACCTGCTCTAGGACTAGAGAGAAATGGAGAAAAGGTATTGATCTTGCCAGATGCGCGATTGTCTAAACGTATCATCCCTTCCTCGATTTTAGCGAGAATCGACGGGCGGGTGGCGAGGTTCGGTTCGGATTATGCAACTTTCGAGCAATTAATCGATTTGATCCAGGCATCGGACTATGTGGTGGCCGCGGATTCTTTGCCGTTACATTTAGCCTACTTATGCCGTAAGCCCCATTTCATTCTGTATCCGGATGGGGGCAAACAGGATTTCTTTACGCCAGACGCTTTAGCTTCCGGATCTTTCAGCACGTTTAGCCAATTCACTCATGTTTAAGCGCGCGTTCGTCCTATTTGCGGATCACGAAACGGAGCGGAAGGCCCATGTGGAGGCGATGCGTAAGGTATTGCCTTTTTTAGAAGTAGTGGAGCCGGTTTTCCCTTCGCGGATACACTTGCCTTTTCTGGATGCGCTAATCGAAAAATCTCGCACGCGGACGGGTAAGGCTTTATTGCCTACCGAGATAGGGGTAATCCTGAGCCACCGCAAAATCTGGGCTCAGATCGCGCGTGAAAAATCCTCTGAGCATTTTTTAGTACTCGAATCCGATAGCCGAATTTTAAAGCCCGAGCTACTGAGATCGGAAACAGCGGAAAAATATGATTTATTCTTTTGGGGTGCTTGGAATGGCTATGCGAGCTTGAAACGTTCCACGAGAGAGTATGGTGTGGGTGAACCTTTGATTAAGTCCGTTTACGGGGCTTATGGCTATTCCTTGAACGCGAAGGCGGCGAAGTATTTGTTAGAAAAAACCGCGCGGGTAGCTTATCCCGTGGATATGTACAAGCGATTTGTAGATCCTAAGGAGATTTCATTGGGTGCCATAGTGCCAGAAGTGATTTCGACCTGGCGAACGTCTGATTCGTTGATTCGACGGGAGAGTCGCAGGCATCTGTTAATCGCGGAATTAATTCGGATGATTTTCTATTGCCGAAACACGATACAATCGTACTTTTGTTAAATATGCGTACACCTACCTCTATCGTTGCGATTACTTGGGACGGCAAGTCTAGCCCCATGGACCACATCCATTTCGATGTGGAGCCCGCTTTCGATTGGTTATTGTACGATTACAGTGGTGCCGTTGCTGAGGCTCCTATGCCCGTAAAGCATTATTTATCTGTAAAATCAGAGTGCAAGGGCGATGTGATGCAGCATATTTATGCATCGCTGGTGTCAACTCCGTTGACATATATCGGATTCTTAGATGATGATCAAATCATCTCGGTTTCAGATCTGAACAAGTTATTTTTCATCGCGGCTTTGGAAAAATTAGACGTGTTTCAGCCTAGTTTGAACCACGATTCCTATTATAACCTTCGCCAGTTTTTACACAAACCTGGTTACTTGGTTCAAGATACGTGGTGGGTGGAAATTATGTCTCCATTTTACAGCGAGGCCGTTTTCAAAGCTGCTGGACCGCATTTTAAGCATTCCATTTCTGGCACGGGTTTAGATGTCTACCTGATCCCAACGATTCAGCGCTTGATAGGGAAAAACAAGACGGCCGTCGTGCACGGGGTGCAATTAAAGCATGCGCGTCCGATTAGAACAGATAACCGGGTTTTCTCAAATGGGAAAACGAATTTAGAGGAGATTCGCTATGTGCAAGGCGTTTGCCGTGCGATGGCTTCCGAGAAACCGGAGCTCTTTGACTCAGAGTTTCATTTCCATGTATTGGATCGTCGCTATGTGCACGGAGTGCCTTTGGCCTATAAAATCCAACGGATTCCCCGCATGCTGCGCAACCTATATAAACTGATCGTAGACGCTAGTTACCGCTAATGGAGACCCGGAAAAATGTCTTTTATAATGTCTTATTAGCTATTTCGCAGGTATTATTCCCGCTGATTACATTTCCCTATTTAGCTAGAACCCTGGGGCCAGAGCACGTGGGGGTTTTGAATTTTGCAGAGAGTTTTGCGAAATATTTCGTACTTCTTGCCGCCCTAGGCATCCCTATTTATGGGGTACGGGAAATCGCTAAAGTGGCTTCTAGCCGTGAGAAGCTTACAAAAACGGCTACGGAAATTTTCATCATCAATGCCCTAGGAACGCTGCTTTTAAGCGTGATTTTCCTCGTGTTTATCTTTGTATTGCCGCAATTAGCCGCAGAGAAATCCCTATTCCAATGGGCTTTAGCCTATTTTATCTTACAAGTCTTTCAGCTAGAGTGGTTTTTCTCTGGAATGAACCAATTTAAATTCATCGCGATTCGTTCCTTAGTGATTCGCCTCTGCTTCATCGCTGCGGTGTTTTTGTTCATCAGAACCACGAACGATTACGTGAATTATTTCCGGATGCAGGTGGGTTTAGCCGTTATATTAGCGGCATTTAATGGGAAACGCTTGTGGGATTTATTAGATTTTTCCAGCCTTTCGTTTAAAAGTCTAGAGCTAAAAAAACACCTAAAGCCCATGGCTTTGTTGTTCCTGACGATCTTCACCATATCCGTATATTTCTCGCTGGATACCATTTTATTAGGGTTTTTAGCGAACAATGAGAGCGTGGGTTACTATTCGTCTGCACTGAAATTAAACAGACTCTTCATAGGTGTCTTGAGTGCGATTTCAGTGGCCATGTTTCCTGGGCTGGTGAATTTGTATCATCAAGGCGAAAAAGAGGCCTTTGTATTGCTCATCAAGCAATGTTTTTATGTGCTGGTGAGTTTGTCCATGCCTTTAGTCGTGGGGATAATTACTTGTGCACCGGAGATTATACACATTTTGCTGGGAACGGCCTTTGATCGAGCAATCTTGCCTTTACAAATCACGGCGCCGCTGATCTTGATCATCAGTATGTCGGGGATTTTTGGTTTCCAAATCCTCAGTGCCGTAGGGAAGGACAAGTCCATCCTCATTTCTGCGCTGATTGGGATGTTCATCAGTATTGTATTAGCCTTTTTAGTCGTGCCTATTTACCAAGAAAATGGAGCAGCCATCACGATTCTTTTAACGGAATTAGCGGTTTGTATTGCCTTTGTTTTCTTTACGCGAAAAGAGATTTCGTTATCTAATTACACGACCGTTTTTTTTCAACAGCTACTAGGTCTGATTCCGTACTTGGGAATCGTGTTCTTGTTTAAGCTCTTTGTGCCTACGCTATTGTTGCGTTTGCTGGTAATAGGGGTTTTCTCGTTGGCTTGGTTTGTGGTATATCAATTAGTGATTCTGCCTCAAAATGTGTTCAGTGCGCAAATCAAACGATGGATTGACCATCTTCAAAAGGATTAGTATGCTATCCATCGTTATTTGTTCTAAGAATAAAGAATTGTGCGATCAATTGGTAGGCAATATCAATCAAACCATAGGCATACCATTCGAGCTTGAGATTATTTCAGGAGCGGAATCGATTACACAAGCCTATGAAACTAGCTTGAAAAAAAGTAGCGGAGATTTTTGCTTATTTCTGCACGAAGATGTGCTTTTTCACACCCAAGATTGGGGGAGGTCTCTGTTACATCATTTTAACAGTGATTCAACTCTTGGTTTAATAGGTGTGGCAGGGGCAAAAACCCATACATTCATTCCTTCTGCTTGGTGGGAATGTTCAGAGAATAATAAGGTGATCCGAATTATACAACATAAGCCAGGCGGACAAAAAGAAGATCAAAATCAAGGGTTTGAAGCTAATACATTAGAGGAAGTAGCCGTGATCGATGGTGTATTCATGGCCTTGCGGAAAGTGGCAGGTGCTCATTTTGATCAGACTTTAACAGGCTTTCATGGATACGATTTAGACTTGTCCTTAGCTGTTCAAGAAAAAGGGTTTAAAGTAGCAGTCATTCAGGATGTGGTACTGGAGCATTTCTCCTTAGGTAATTTGCACCTAGGCTGGTTAACCGCCTTAGTGCAAGTACATAGAAAATACAAACACATATTGCCATTAGCTAAGGGAGATGCGGAATCTAGCCTAAGCCGCGAGATTCGAAATCTCAGTCAATTGTTCAAGCATTATGTGAACTTAGTAAGGAAGAATTCCTAACTTTGTTTATGAAGTTTCTTGTCTCGCTTTGTTGTGTTTTCTTCCTTTTAGCATCCGCTATAAAGGCCCAAAACGCCATCCCCGTCGGATTTTCTGACATCGACGAACAAGTTCGTAATCTGCAACTCTTAGGTAAGGTGGACGCAAATCAGTCCATGCTGGCCAGACCCTTTTATTCTACGGGAAAGCAAAGTATGCAAGATTTGTATCGATTGATCGATCCCGCCGCTAAAGACTCGATCAAGAGCTATAAAAAAGGCCTTTTTCAAGCCATCTTATTGCCAGCTTCCCTCTCTCAAAAATTGAATACCTCACGTCCTTATGGATGGAACGATCAGGCGATGTCCTTTTCGAATGGTTACCAAATGCAAGCAAGTGCCGGAATTTATGCTCGATTTAGCATTCTACACATTCAGTTTAAACCCGAATTTATACATACCGGTTCG
>JACCDX010713206.1_pt1 | contig 30012 bp, 28 predicted proteins | sample 7449681 | NCBI WGS metagenome assembly JACCDX01 (sample SAMN15323450, study PRJNA562643) | freshwater metagenome | isolation source: river surface water | place: USA:Blue River Watershed | collected 2017-08-18
ATTTAACTTTTTCAATAAAAGAGTAAATTATTTATTTAACTTTTTCAATAAAAGAGTAAATTATTTATTTAACTTTTTCAATAAAAGAGTAAATTATTTATTTAACTTTTTCAATAAAAGAGTAAATTATTTATTTAACTTTTTCAATAATTAGTTTTAATGAATTTTTTTTTTTTGCTATTGATGGATCAAACACTGGTAATCTTTTATTCCATTCTTTATCGTAAGCTTCTTTATGATATTTAATAAATTTATTACAACCTAATTTAAATTCGGGTACTTCTTTAGCTTTATACCAAAAAACTTTATCAGTTATTTTTTTACTATGAATACGATTATTAATTACCATTATACCATAATTTTCTGTTATATCAGTAAATACTTGTTGGAAAATATCAAAACTTGGAAACATACCTGCATAATGTTCATATAAACGTTTTCTATTACTAATGAAATCTTCTGCTAAGAGAAAAATATAATCAAAATTACTTCTTAATTCGGGTGGTATACCTAATGAAAATTGCATAGTTAATATAAATGACAAATGATGATGTCTACCATTAAAAAATAGTTCTAGTATATTTGGATCTTTTAACCATGCTCCTTTTGAACTCATACAATCATCCATAATTAACATTAATCTATCATCTTTTGGCGATTTTCCTGCTTTTGTTCGTTCTGCATTATCTATATTCATTTTTGCTTGTCTTTCATATACTTTTGTTAATATTTCTGGTTCATAATCACTATAAATAAATGAATCTGGTATAAAATCACTATAAAATTTATTTAATTTTTCTGTTTTACTTATTGCTATTGCTGATGGTATATCTCTCTTATGATATAATAATTCTTTTGTTAAATATGATTTTCCAGATGCACGTTTTGCTATCATAGCACATGTACAATGGTCTACCATTTCATTAATATTAAACTTTTTTATTTGTAATCTAGAAGCACCAAACCTTACGTCTTTCGTTGCCATTAATACTAATTAGATTTTTTTTATATTTAAATAATTTATTTTGTTAAAGCTTTTATAAAATAATATATATGAATAATTTTAATTAATGAATAATTTTAATTAATGAATAATTTTGATTAATGAATATTTTTAATTAATAAATGGTATTTTAATATTATGAAAAACTAAACATTTATTTTGAAAATCAATATTTATATTATTTGAAATAAGTGTATCAATACCTAATAACATATCAGCTTGAATATTAATATCTTTTAGTACACTTACACCTAATTGCAACATATAATCATCTACATTAACTTCAATATAATGAATACGTCCAATAATTTCTTGTTGACCTACTCCTTGAGCCATTCCATTAAATCTTTTATCAATTAAATAATCAATACCAAATTCTTTAGCTTTATTATAACTAATAATAGAATGTTGTGCACCAGTATCTACAAATATTTTTATTTTTTTATTATTAATAATACCTTCTATATAAATCATATTACACTCAAATAAAGACTCAGGTATTCTTTCATAAGCTAATTCATAATTAAAATTAATTATATTTGTTAGTTCATTAGTTTGATTATTATTTAGTTCATTATTTAATACAGTATTTAATTCAGTATTTTTTTCATTAGTTTGATTATTATTTAGTTCATTATTTAATTCAGTATTCAGTTCATTATTTAATTCAGTATTCAGTTCATTATTTAATTCAGTATTCAGTTCATTATTTAGTTCATTATTTAATTCAGTATTTAGTTCATTAGTTTGATTATTATCTAAAATATATTGTGTTAATATTGAATCTAAAATTTCTGGATCATAAATGTTATTTAATATACTATTAAAATTTTCATCAAAATCATTATAAATTACATCAGTCATAATTTAAGTGATATCTTAACAAATAAATTATAACTCAATTTTTTTTTTTTTTTAAAAATCAGGTGGTCCCAAAAATATGTCATTTAAACTATCTGAATTTTTATTAATAAAACTAAATTTATTAAAAAAACTATTACCTTTATCAGTATTATTATTATTATTAGTTTCTGTCATAATAAAAATCGCTTCAAAGTTATCATATACTTTACAGTTCAAATCTTTTACGATTAAAATTATTAAAGATACAAATAATGGTAATTTTATAGTGTCATAAATGGATGTTCTTGTTGGTTTATTAAATTTTTTATCATCATTATGTTGTAACCATAATACACCAATAAAAATTAATAAAAAAATTATTAAATCTTTAATTTCCATTAAATTATTAAAGAAATAATTATTTTCTTTGTATATTATATATGAATAAACAAGAAAGTAATAAACAAAAAAATATAATTAAATATATATTAATTGGTTTAATAGTTGCACTTGCTTCTAGATATATACCATATAAACCTATTGCAAGCGACGAGGTACTAATGATTGGTGCAGTTGCATCAATAATGTTTGGTTTATTAGATATGTATGCACCTACTATTGTTATTAATTAAGATTAGTTAAATAATTTTGAAAAAATTTTAATTTATTTTGGTTAATTTTGGGTTGTTGTGCATTTTTATTTACATCTTCTTCTACAATACTATTTGAAAAAACTTCATGAAATTTTTCATTTTTAACAGGTAAATTTATACTTGTTTCACTTTCTCCTAAATCATCATCAATTATTTTTTTAATATTTGATTCTAAATGGTCATTAGGTTCTTCAGATGATGTATCATTATCTGATAAATTTAAATTTTTATTATTAATTATACTTAATATTTTTGATCCAACTGTATTATTTTCTGTTAATTTATTAGGTTGGACAACATTATTTGTTTCGGTATTTTGATTTGGAATAAATAATTCACTTGTTTTAGTTTGTTTATTATCAGAAATTATTTTTTTATTTTCAGTCAGTAATTCTTTGTCATTTATTAATTCTTTGTCATTTATTAATTCTTTTTGAAAATTTTTTACATTTTCATCATTTTCTTGATTATAATATAAATCTTTTTTTATCATTTTACTTATATTATTTTGTTCTGCATCACTTATAGGTTCTTCAAAATTTAAAATATCTTCTTCCATTTCTTCACCTAAATATATTTGTAATATATGTTTAACTGGTAATAATTTACGTATTGCTTCTCTAATACAATCTTTAATTAATGCAATTGTATCTCTTTGATTTCTTTTTAATTCAATAGGTGGATATAAATGATAAAATAAATAAGGATTATTCCATAATTCTCTAGCACATTCAATATATACCTTATGAATAAAATCTTCTATTTTAATATTTTGATATAATGTTGGATCTACTTTTATTTGTTGTTTAAATGATGGATTATATGTTAAAACAACAATATTTGCTTTTAATGTTGCTTTTATTAAATCTTCTAACCAACTATAACTTTTTGTACTATTCATAATACGAGTAGTTTCTCTATTTATAATATCATTATTCCATTTTGGTATTCTTTGTAAAAAACATTGAAAATTTTTCAAAATATTATCTGGTATTGATATTGCAACAACTTCACTATATATTGAATTTAAACCTTCAAATATTAGCGGTGTTAATATATTTACTAATTGTGTTGTATACTCTTGTTTTGTTTCTACTAAAAAATTAAGCATTATTATAATAGTAGATATTTTTTAATTTAATTTATCTAACAATATTATATCCTTTTATACGTAACTCTTCAATTAATTGTCTTGGTGTTTTTAAATTATTATTTACTGAATTTAAATTAATAGTTCGTTGACTTATTAGTAAATTTACTATATCTATTTTTTTATTTTTACATGCACTATGTAATGGCGTATTACCATTTTTATTTTTATAATTTAATTCTGGATTATAATTTAGTAAAAAATTTACCAAATTAATATTTTTTTTACATGCATAATGTAATGCTGTATAACCATCATTATCACGAATATTTATTTCTTTCATATTTATTTTTCTCTCATTTGTTTCATTATAATTATTTATATAATTATTTATTTCATCTATATTAGTTAAATTAGTACTTTTAATAAATTCATGTAATGGCGTCTCATAATATTCTATTAAGATATTTTGTATACATGATATTGAATCAGTACGTCTCTTTTCTATAATGGTTTTTATATTATTATAACAGGGAGGTCTACATACAATATTATAATATGTACCAGGTAGTAATTCAAATAAAGTTTTTTGATCTATTGTAAATGTATTACCTATATTATAAAACCACTTTTTATTATCTGGTAATATAAAATCGTGATTTGTTAATGATTGTTCAATATTATTCATTGTCGGATAAAAAGAGTGTTGATACATTATATTAATTTCGGATTTATTAAAATGTCTATATTTCGATACTGTTCCAGTAATAGTATCTTCACAACCGGTCCCTGCTATTATTAAACCACTTAAATGACTTTTTATTTTATATATTTTTTTTTTGTTATCAGTTTTGTTACCTTCTTTATTATATGTATAAATAATGTCTGGATAATATAGAGAATTCATATATGTATTTTTACAACTTTCTTCTATTTCAGGGTCTTCATAATAATGAATATGAATATTAATACCATATAATTTTCTTAATTGAAATATATTATCTTTTGGATTTGTAAATATATCTGGATAATTACAAAAATCATTAATAAATTTAACCATTGCTTCATCATAAAGTGCAACATCACCACATATTGCATATGTTACATATTGACAATTTTTAGGTATTCGTAATTTTTCACTAGTTGTACAACCATGTCCATTAATTGTATATATTGGTTCTTTTCCAGTAGTTTCTAAATAGTTTTTTATATTAGGTACATTCAAATCTAAATAATATGCATCAACCATATTTATATTTTTATAATATTTATGTTTTAATTCATCTATTAATACTGCTTCATTAGGTATTTCGTTTATTGATAAATTATTCAAAGTATTATTTTTTTTATAATAATTCCAAACAGTGTCAAATGAATATATATGATTATTAATAATAATAGTTTCATTTGATGATAGTGCACTGCCTATTTGTTCTTTTAATTTTAAATATTTTTGTTTATATTTTAAATATTTTTGTTTATTATTCATATTATAATAAAGAAAAAATATTTATCGTTGCCCATGTTCTGATAAATAATTAAAATCATCTTTAGTTAAACATAAACAACCTCCATTTTGACCACCATTACATGCAAAATTAGAAGGTATAAAATTATCCAATACTGTATCTTTAACAATAGGATTTTTAGTATTAAATGGAACTGGCCATTGTATAAATTTACAACACTGTTTTGAACATACACGTTGATCAAGTTTTGGTAAATTATTAGCAATTATTTGGTTAACTTTTTGATCTATTTGAAAACCCTCATTATAATTTTGATTAATTATATTTGGATAAATAATATAAATTACTAATATGCCAATTAAAATTGATAAAATAATAAAACTATAATCAACAGGTTCATCTTTTATAAGTTGATAGGTCATAATATATATAATATATTAGATATTTTTTCTAATTTTATTTAATGAATATATTAAAAAAAATAGAAAATAATAAAAAAAATAAAAATAAAGAAATTAATAAAATATTAAATACTAATAAAAGTTATACAATAACTTTTAATAATGATGAATTAATTTTATTAGATGATAATAATAAAAAAATAATAGTATCAGAATATATATTTTTTGGTATACATCAAAATGATAAAAAATATTGGGTTTGGTCAAATTCTATTCCGGGAGTTTCTAAAAAACAACTTAAATATTTAAAAGATATAAAAAATAAATCTTATATTTTTGAAGAAGATAATCATGATAATATACAATTTATATATCAATTTTTAAATACTGATATACTAGAAGTTGATGACAAATATAAACTAGATTTAATAAATGATGTGTTATTATATCTATCTGATGCAAAAATAATATTAAATCCAATAAATAAATATGGAAATATACAATATATTGGAATAACAAAAATAAAAGAAAAATATAATTAATTACATGATTTTTTAACAAATTTTTTAATAATTTTTGTTATTTTTTTCTTATCTTTAGAACCTAAAACAGTGAAATCAAAAGTTTTATCTATTTTTAAACAAAGTTCTATTTCTTTAATAGTAATGTCTTTATTATATTCAAATAAATATTTAATAAATTCATATTCCTTATTCATATCACATAAAAAGTTACATATTCTATTTAATATTAAAATTTCGTAAATAGATTTATTTGGTATAATTTTTGATAAATTTGTAATATTTTTTTTATTTATATTTTTTAGGGATGTTTTATTTAAATCTGATGAAAATTTTATATTTTTTAATTTTATATTATTATTACCATTACTTTTACTTATCCAATATGATGAATTTAAACAACTATAAAATCCATGAATATGTTGTAAATACCAATTTTGATCTGTGTAAATACTTGTTTCAATATTATCACCACGAGATATTGAATCTGATATTTTTACTAAATTAAATAAAACATCATTCCAATTATCAGTACATTTATTTAATACTTTTTTTATATAATTTTCATGTATCATTAATGGTAATAATACTTTTTCACTTTCATAAAATTTTAATATTGTATCATAATCCAAATAATTATTTAACATTTGATTTGTTGCATCAAATAACCCTATATCAATATTCTTTTCACGGGAGGTTGAAATAAATTTATAAATATTATCTTTTGTTATTTCATTAAAATTAAATGAAAATTCTTGTAAAAGATTTATTAATCTTCTTATGTCTTTTTGACAAAAATCTATTAATATATCTAATCCTTCATCATCAACTACTTTTATATTTTCTGATAAACATATACTTTTTATTAATTTCATAAATTCTTGTTTTGTTGGTGAATTAAATTGAATTTCATCACAATTTTTTTTTAAATCATTTAATAATTTTGAATGTTGATTATTTGATATAAATATTAAAGGAAAACATTTTTTTTTATTATTTTCCTTAAAAATATTCATTATATATTTTTTTTCACTTGTTAATGTTATATTCTCGGTTTCTTCAAATATTAATACTAATTGTTTTTTATTTTCATTTTTAAAATTTATTTTTGTATGTATTGAATTTTTGTGATTATAATAATCGTTAAAATCATCAAAGATTCTATGATCTTTAATTTCATTTGGATAAATAATTCTAATTAAATAATTTAATTGTTCAAATATTAATTTTACAGTTAAACTTTTACCAATTCCATGTATTCCTGATATTATTATTGCTTGATTTTTATTTGAGTTTAAATTTAATATCCAGTTTTTTATTTTTTCTATTTGTTCCATATGACCTACTACTTCATTTAATATTGTTGGTCTATATTTATTTACCCATAATTTGTCCATTACATAATTAAAACTATAATCTTTTAAGTCTAAATTATAAAAAATGTTTAAATTTTTAATTAAAAAATTTTTTATGTGAATTAGTTAAAATAAAAAAAAGATATATAAAAAAAATTTTCTAAATTAATTTATATAATAATGAGTATGGATAATCTTGAATCTAGAAGTAATCAAAAAAATAGAGATGGTATAAATATTGAGGACGAAGTGAATAAATTATTTAAAAAACACGGTGGTATTTTTAACCAACAAGAATTTCAAAACCTTAGAAATAAATATGGTAATGAAGAATTAGTTGACAAAATTCAAAGAGCTTTTATTGAAAAACATAATGAAATTAGTAAAAGAGCTAAAAAATTTGCTACTTTAATTAGAGAAAAATATAGTAATAGCCAATATCCTTTCCATGTTTTACTTGAAAAAGCTATTAAATATAAAAATAAACATAATCTTTCTGATGACGAATTTGTTGAATTCCAAAGAATTTATGAAAATGAACTTGTTGGTCTTAAATCCCCTGAAGTTTTTACTCCTAATACAAATATTATGAAAGTTTTAGGTAATGTTAATGTTAACTTACAAGGTTTTATGGGTAAACTTTCTGATAATGATTATAAAGTCCTTCAAGAAATATTAAAACTTCATGTTTCTTCTAAACCTTTACATTCACAAGTTTTACTTCAATCTATGCAATATCAAGACTGTGGTATTGAAGCTTTGACTGGTGGTTATGATAGAAACATGCACAATGCTTCTAATCACATTCACCCTGTTATTGCAGCACTTTTCTTACCTAAAATTGATTTACTTGAAACACACTTTTTACACTCCAATATTTCTAATGTTGTTAAAACCAGATATAATAACGAAAACTTCTCATCTGTTGCTGATCTTGAATTATTTTATGCATTAACTAGAGATCCTAATGACATTGTTTGTGATGTTAAATCTACATTATCTGATTTACATAACAGAGCTTTATTACAAAATCAACTTTGGAATGCTGTTCTTTCTTTAAGAAATGGTCAATACTATAATAGTTCTTTTAGAGAATTTATTAGTACTGTTGATGTTTGCAGACTTAACAAACATGACACTCCTGATTTAGTTTATGGTAGATATGATGGCACCATCTTAAAAAGATTATTAGCTGCTTTCTCTTTCAGACCAACTGTTGTTGCTACTATGCCAATGTATCAAATTTTCTCTACCAATCCATATCAACAAAATATTAAACCTACTGTCACTTATGTTCCTATGATTAATCTTAAATTAGGTCCTTCTATGAACAATAACCAACCTGTTGAATTAAATGATGCATTATCTCAACAACAATTCTTCCTTGAAAATGGTAATATTGTTCAAAAACACACTTCCCTTATTTACTCTAGAGGTGTTTTAATATTCTTTGTCGATAGAAGAGCTAACATTATTAATACTGTTAATACCATGAATCCTGTTGCTATATTAAATTTCCCTACTGCTGTTTCTGGTTTTGAAAGACTAAATGATAGAGAAGTTGATGCCAAAGATACTATTGCTTTAAGAGATGATATTTATAAACTAAGATCTGTTGTCTTAAGTGAAGTTAATACCAAAGCTTCTGAATCTAACTTAATTGTCGGGTCTTCTGCTGTATTTATGATCCATCCTGATCCTGCTAGAGGTATTTATGTTCCACAATATTTCCAATATGATCCATATGGTGTTGTTGATCCACAAATTGTTAATGGTGTTACTATTAAAAATAGCCCTGTCACACAAATTGATGGTACCTCTACTACTACTGAAGATAACTTTAAAGATATGACCAGAAAAAGAGGTATTATCTTTATCTATCAATTAACAAAAGACAGTACTCAAGGTAAAATTGCCTTTTAAATTTTATTTTTTTATTTAATTAATTATCTTAATTTAATAAAAAAATTGAATTTTTTAATATTAAATATTTATATTTATATTTATATTTATGTTACTTATTGATACATATTATAATAATCAAACTTTTCCTAAAATTCCAAAAAAATTAAATTCTAGAATTCTTTTGTCAAATATTAATACTAATTTTTGTAATTATTTTGATGAAATACAAATTGATCATTATATTAGTCAAATTATTTATAAATATACTGGTAAAATTTATGATGTTCTTATTGTACAAACCACACACACACATGATGAACCATACAATATTCAATATATTAATTTTATTTCATATCACAATTGTGATGATTTTAAAATTTTATTTACTAGGTTTACTGAAGAAATTTATGATATTTATGATAATTTATCATCAATTAATAATTATAGTGATTTTACAAATTTTGTTTGTTTTGTTTGCAATGATATATATATTTATAAAAATAATTGTATACAAATTATTGTAAATACAGATTTTTTATTAATTACTGATAATTTTAATAATTATTTATTTTTAAATTTTACACCTTATACAAATATTATTAATATTAATGGTAATACTATTAATATTAAATATATTAAAGATAAAAAAATGGTATATGGTTATATTAAAACAAATGAATATTTAAATTTAGTTAATGTTAGTATGAATAATGACGACGTTATCCTTAAATATAAATATGATAATCCTATTATTAAAATATTATCATACACTAATTATAAAAGTAATGGAGATATTATAGACATTTGTAATAAAAATGGATGTTTGATTTCTACTAATTATAATTATAATACTGATACTACTAATGTTATATCACAATGTATGATTAATGATAATAATACTGGTTTACGTTATAGAGGAAAATATACTTCTACATCTCAAAATGATAAAATTACAAATAAAACTATTACAATTAATGATAATATTGTATATGATGAATCTAATGATGGTAATGTTCTTGTTGATAAATTAGAAAGACTTGTTATTAAAGAAAATGATTATATTATTGGTTGGAAAGTTGCAAAATCATCTAATGGTGATAAAAGAATTATTAAACTTGGTATTGATTCTGATGCTACTATTATTAAACCAATTAATGAAGACATATTTATTAATAATGGTAAAGAAAGATGTAATAAAGCTATTGTAATGGATATACAGTTATATGATGATACTGAAATTTCTGTTGTTCCAAATGAAACAAAAGCATATTCTTATGTATATAATAAAAGTGTTTTAGAATATACAGTTGGTCAACAAATAATTCCAGATAGCTTTTGTATGGATCATAATATTTGTTGTACTAATGGTATTCATTATTTTCCAAATAGAAAATCAATATTTTTATCTAAATATTAATTTATTTAAAAAAAATCTTTATTTGCAGTAGGTAATGTTTTCATTTTACTACTACTTTGTGGTAATGGCACAGGATCTTGTCTTTTTTCAATATCTCTTAAATAACCTAATTTTTGTTCAAAATTTGTAATAATAGTTGGTACTATTTCACCAACAACAATACAATTTAATTCATTTATCTGACCAGCTAAATCATATGGTAAATTTCTTGAATATTCTAAATAAACATATCTCATTATAATTTTTATTTTATCTATATCTTGAAAATTTATTTTATATTGATTTTTTGATCTTTTATATACAGCTAAAATTAATTGTTTATTTATTATTTCTATGTTTTCATCAGAAAAAAATAGTGATTCTACATCTGTTATATTACATTCTGATGTTTTTGTTAAATTTTTTATCATTTGATTTCTCATTTGAATACTCTTAGGATTAGCATCTTGAAATAAAATAAATGGAGATTCATTAAATGTGTTAGTTTTAATTATTTTATCACTATAATTATTTTGTGTATAATTAAATTGACTAAAATTATTATTATTATTATTCATTATTTTATATTAGAAAATTATATTTAAACATTAATTAACAAAATAATATTATGCATTGGGTTGAAAAATACCGTCCAAAATCGTTACATGAAATTACTGCACAAGAAAATGTTATTAATTCACTTAAAAGTACTATTATTAGCAAGAACCTACCACATTTAATCTTTTATGGACCTTCTGGCTGTGGTAAAACTTCTACTATTTTAGCTCTTGCTAAGGAAATTTTTGGTCCTAAATATTGGTCTGATAGAATTATAGAACTTAATGCTTCTGATGAAAGAGGTATTAATATTGTTAGAGATAAAATTAAAATGTATGCTAAAAAATCTATTAATCATAATGATGATATTCCACCATGGAAAATTATTATTCTTGATGAAGCTGATACTATGACTTCTGATTCTCAATTTGCTCTAAGACGTATTATGGAAGAATATTCTAAAGTTACACGTTTTTGTATTATTTGTAATTATCATGATAAAATTATTGAACCAATTATATCTAGATGTTCTTTATTTTGTTTTAAACCTATTGGTTTAGATAAAATTACACAAAAATTAAATGTTATTAGTACTAATGAAAATTGTAAATTAGAACAAAGTTTATTAAATAAAATCTCTACTATTTCTAGAGGCGATTTAAGAAAAGCTATTAATTTATTACAAAATTGTAATAATTCTTATGATAGTAAAACAAATGAAGAATTATTATATGAATTCTCCGGTTTTATACCGGAAGATAAATTTAATACACTTTTTGAATATATTTTTAATAAAGACATGTATAATATTGATTTACTTATTTATGAATTATATATTAGTGGTTATTCTATTGTTAATCAAATTATTTTATTTCATGACTATATTATTAAAAGTAATTTATCAAATGACCAAAAATCTAAAATTATTAATAAAATTTCTGATGTCGACCAAAATTTAATTAAAGGTTGTGATGAGTATATACAATTTATCAGATTAGTTTACTTTATTGTTTCTATTGTTTAATATTTTCAAATAAAATTGAAAATAAAATTGAAAATAATATATTTAAATATATTATGAATATTAAGAATATAATTATTACTAGTGTCTCTAGTGGATTTATTTTTGGGTTTTGGGTTGGATGCTTTCCCAATAAGCTTTGTATTAAGTTTGAAAATAAAAAGTATAATTCTCTTCCAATTCCATTAATATCAGGAATGATTTGTTCAGTAGGACTAATGGTTTCACCATTATTAATCATAAATTATTTTTGTAATGGTATGTATTTTGACAAATTAATTGATAAATATAACATTGATATAAAAAGATATCATCAATATGATGGTAAAAATAATAAATATGCCTTTCCATCATTATTAATTTTAAGTATAAAATCTAAAAACGAAAATAATTAAATCTTCAAGAGTGTAAAAGTTTTTCATTGGTTCTATTATTGTTTAGTATTTTGACTATTTTCATGTAAATATAAATTTTGATACCAATTATTATATTCAATTTCACATGGTTCACATGTTACAAAACATAAATTTAGAAAATAACTACATTTACATTTATTTTCTAATATATTTTTTTCTTTTATTTTTTTAATTTGTAAGTCTCTAGTTTCTATCCATCTATATAATTTATTATTACAATAAGAACATTCCGGTGTAAATGGTATAATACTACATGTACAATTATTTTGATTCATATAATTAAATATTAATATTATTGTTTAATAATTTCATTTTTTTATAAAAAATTGATATAAATATAAAAATGGAATCACTTAAACATGAATATACTACCAATATTAATAAATTTAGAAATCAATTTTCAAATATATGTAATATTAATACTAAGACTATACCGATAAATTGTATTATTGATGATAAACATATAATAAATTGTAATAATGATAATATAAATAAATCAATAAAACAATTATTAAGATTTATTCATCCAGATAAAATTAAATTAATATTTAATGAAGATATTAATGATACTACATCTTTATTAAACTGTTCTACTACAATAATAAATAATAATTTAAATTTTAATGAAGCAATAAAATTACTTCATAAAGATTTACCAAAAAAAATATTTACTAAAATATGTAAAAAATTACAATTATCAGTTGAAGATATAAATAAAATTATTAATGATTATGATACAACTATTGATAAACATTTTGATAAAGAATTTTTAGATTTAGTAGAAAGATATAATCAACTGCGATCTAACACATTATATACTTTTATTTACAATAAAATTCATTCATTATTTTTAAATTTAACTATACAATTTAGTCATTTACTTGGTGAAATTATGAATAAATTATTTATTATTGATGCATACGTTGTAACAGAAAATATATTAATGGCTCGTGAAGAATTTTATATTGAACATTATTTAGAGCGACAAAGATTTTAAATGCCGACTTTATTGGCAAAAAAAATTAAACCGCTTTACTCATTTAAGAGTTTCTAAATTCTATATGGTAGGTTTTCTTATACATTAAATAGGTAGTAATGTATAATCCTACCGAATGTTATTTAACTTACTACCTTTGTTAAACAACAATTTCTTTTTTATTTTTTCTTGTTTTCGTATTTTTAGATTTTTCTTCACGTTGAAATTCTTTTGGTCTATCTTGATATTGTAAATAATATTTTGCTAAGTATAATATATTTTTACAAGCATTAATATCACGATTCACAAAAATACGATTATCGGGTTCCCCTTTTAGGGTTAGTATTTCGTGAAGGTGCTTTTTATGCTTATTTCTTCTTACATTAACATTTTCTAATTCTGTAAAAGTTTTATTGTATAATTTGCTAGTATTATATTCATTTACATCTATAATTTCAAATCTTGATGCTAATAATTTTTTTATTCCTTTATTTGGTGTAGGAATACAACCTTTCATAGCTGTATCACGACTCCAATTACCATGGGCTATTAATAATTTCCTTCCTTGTTTTTGTTCATTTTTAGTCAAATATTTATTTTCTATTTCGTTTAATAAATTTGTTTCTGATTGTTTTGTTCTTATAAATCTTCTAAAATCTAATTTTCTAAATAAAATATTATTATAAAATTTATTAACTTGTTTATTAATTTTGTTTTTATTAATTATAAATTTTTTATATTCATTTTGTTTTAACGTTCTTGAATTAAATTTTGATAGTTCCGTTTCTTTTTCAATTATGTTATTTTTGTTTTTCTCATTAAGAATAATTTCATTACATCTTTTAGTATATGTTTCAAATCTTCTTCTACATGCAGAATATTTGTAATAATTATTATTTTCATCTATCATAGAGATAGGGCGTCTCATCCCAGGATCGACTGAAACAATTTTATAATCATTTGATAAATATTTTTTGCATTCTTTTTTATTCAATTGTTCTAGGCTCATAAATTTATCATCTTCATCTATTGGTGTTGGTAATTTCTCACCAAATTTTTTATCTTTATATTTATTCAAAATAAACAATAACGAACAACTAAAACCATCGGTTGAAATTTCATTATAAAATACATAATCATCATTATTAATATCTTTTCTAAAATCTTTCTTAAAAATATTTTTCTTTTCTAACTTTAATATTTTACTCCATATATGTCTTTGATATTTTTTGCTATGTAAAACTAATTCACTTTTGGGATATTCAAATATTTTATTATTTGTTGGAAATAAATCAGCCATTGCTACGGTGTTAATTTTAATGTGTTTAGGAACTAAATTATTTCTTTGAGGTGTAAAATTATACGGTTTAAATCCAAGCTCTTCTATTTTTTTATTTATATAGATTGAATATTTGAGATATTTATTTGTATGAACTTTTACATCGTAAGCCACATTTTTAGTTACTTTTTCAGGAAATAAATATTTTTTATTTTCTTTAATCCATTGATGATATTCTTCTTTAGATTCTTCTATTTTATTATTTATTAAATCTGATTTTAGTTCTCTAATTTCTTTGTTTAATTCCTTATATAATTGTTTTCGTATTTCTTTGTCTTTTTCTTGCTTAATTAATTTTGTTTTTGGTATCTTAAATAAACAATTAATATATTTGAATAGGTATTTAACAAAATGTGTTGATATATTTGTTTCAATACATGTAATCATTTCTTTAGCAGTTTGTTCAACAATATGAGTCATATTTGAATATGATATTTTTTCATCAACTAATTTAGAAAATTCATTATCATAAAATTTCCTAATATCTGTTTTAGTGTCTTTGTTAGCTATTTTAGTATCTGTTTTTTGTTTTCCCTTATTCGTTTTTGTAGTTCCTATTGTTTTTAATATATCTAAAATAAAGGATTTGTTTATGGTTGGTAGGTCTTCATTTTTATTAAATTTATCTAAAAAATATAATCTAATGAATTGATAACCATAAATAACAAGTTGATTAATATCTTTAACGGCATTTTCTATAATAGGTTGGATAATATCATAATTTTTCAAAACAGATTTCAAGGGACATTTAACCATCCTAAAAATTTGTTCGTCGGGTGGTTTTTCACCTATATTAATTAATTCTTCATTCATATATATTATATATTAGAAAATCTTAATATAGTTTTAACGAAATAAATTTTAAAATTTCTATATATTTTTACGAATAAAATTTATAAAACTAAATATTTTTATAAAAATTATTCTTCTTTATCATTTTCTATTTGTTCTAACTTATGTAATTTTTTCTTTTCATATGCTCTTTTGCTGTATTCTTTAATTTTTTCAGGTGGTGGTTTTTTATAACCATTCTTTGCCTTATATTCTTTAACTTTTTCAATAATTTCATCTTTATGTTTTTCATAATAGGTTTTACTTCTTGTTGGTGCAGTATATTTTTTAAGACGTTCTTTTAATTCATTAATTTCATCATTCAGTTTATTATTTTCATCAGTTATTTTTTTCATTTCATCTTTAATTTTAACATTCTCAACAACGCTTTTTTCAAAAAGATCTTTATAATTGATATCCATAATAATATATATTTATAAATGTTTAAATAATTAAATTGTTTATTTTTCTAATAAAAAATATATTATGGGAAAACAATTTACTGAAGATTTGAAACTAAAAGCAGTAAAATATTACAATAAAACTAATAATTATGTCCAAACTTGTGAAATATTTGAATGTAGTGAAAGAAGTTTAAAACGATGGGTTGATAGATACAATGAAACTGGAACTATAGAACGTAAAAACAGAGAACAAGGTTCATATAAATTGACAAAAGAACATATTAGCTTTATAAAATCTATCATGAAAGAAAAAAATAATTTACATCTTGAAGAATTACATAAAAAATTAAAAAATAAATTTAAAGATTTTGATATTACTGTTCCATATTTATCAACCGTGTTGCGTGATAATAATATAACTCATAAGAGAGCTACATTTCAACACTTTCCAAAAACATATAGAGGATTTTTAAGGGATGAAAAAGAAGAATTAAAAGCGTTCTTTAATGTTTTTGAGAAACATAAATTAAAAAATATAATTTGTTTAGATGAGACATCTGTAAGTCCATCATTATCTTTTAATTATTGTAGGGAAAAATTAGGCAAAAGATGCATAAGGAAAACAGATGATAATGATGTCTTTAAAAAATATTCATTATTAGTAGCAATTAATAATCAAAAATGTATGGGGTATGAATTATATCAAGAAGGAGCAGTTAATGCTGAACGATTTAATAATTTTCTCAAAAATTTATTATCGAATGTAAAAAATAAATTAATAATACTTGACAATGGACAAATCCATAAAAAAGAAGAAACAAGAAAAATAATAAAGGATAGTGGAAATTTTTTATTATATACTTTACCGTATCATCCACGTCTTAATTGTATTGAAAATTGGTTAAACCAATTAAAATTTTATATGAAATTGGATAATCCAATGTCGTTTAACCAGATACAAAAAAGTTTAATTGATTCTATTAAAAAATTAAAAAAGAACATTATGAAAATTACTTTATTTATGCTTATAATAAAGAATTTTATAAAAATAAGAAATCAAGTAAAAAGTCATCAAAACATAGAAAACCCAAAATTTATAAAGAATAAAAGTCGGCATTTAAAATCTTTGTCGCTCTAAATAATAAAGATATTGATATTCTAGATTTAAAATTATATTATCCTACTTCTGATTTTGCAAAAATACTTAATATTATTCAAGATAATTTTTCAAAAAAGTTATTTCATATTAGTGGTTTAATAAAGATTCAGAAATATATGTTTTATACTTTAGTTCTACCTACAAATGCTACTAAATTATGTACTAAATATTTATATAATAAATTTATTAATAGTTAATTTAACTTATATAAAGAAAATAAACTATAATTTGTAATGAACAATGATTTTTTACCATGGGTTGAAAAATATAGACCTCATAATATTGATGAAATCATAAGTAATAATGATAATATTAATATTTTATCAACAATGTTATCAAAAGGATCGTTACCACATTTATTATTTCATGGAACATCCGGTACTGGAAAAACATCATTAATTTTAGCATTAGCAAGACAATTATATGGAAATAATATTAATTTAATGGTTATGAAATTAGATGCATCAGATGATAGAGGTATTAATTCTGTACGTGAAGAAATTAAAGGTTTTGCAGAAAGAAAAAATATGTTTAGTAGTGGTGTTAAACTTATTATTTTAGATGAAGCTGATTCAATGACTTTTGATGCACAATTTGCTTTAAGAAAAATTATTGAAAAATATTCTATTTCAACACGATTTTGTTTAATATGCAATTATGAAAATAAAATTATACCTGCTATTAGATCTAGATGTGCTAATTTTAGATTTAATCCAATTCCAATTGATAAATCAATTGTTATTCTTGAAAAAATTTGTAAAAATGAAAATTTAATTTATAATTTTGAATCTTTAAAAATTATTGCCACATTATGTAATGGAGATTTAAGAAAAAGTATTAATTTATTACAATCTGTTTCTATGAAATCTAAAAATGTTACTGATGATAGTTGTTATGAATCAGCCGGATTACCTTCTAGAAAAGAAATTACACAATTATTTAATTATTTAATAAATAATAATTATGATTTTGAAAATACTAATATTGAACTTTATAAAATTATTAAATTAAATGGTTATTCTTTAGGTATTATTTTAAAAGAAATTACTATTTTACTAATTAATAATAATGATCTATTTAATCAAAAAAAATTTGCACAATTATATACTGATATTTCAGATTTAGAAACTAAAGTTTCACAATCTACTTTTGATGATATTTATATATCTACATTAATCAGTATTTTTAAAAAAACATAAAAAATTGATTTTTTGTATGTTTAATTCATAATTTTATATTATATGAGTGATATTTGTAAATTTTCATATGATATCAAAGATATTCTTAAAAATAATAACTGGAATAATAAATTTAATTTTATTAGTTGTATTGATAATGATACATTTTACATTTTAAATTTATTTTTTAATGAAACTAAACTTGAATTTATTACTGATTTTAATACATATTGTGTTTGTGATAAATTAAATGATATAAACTATTCATTTTTATGTTTAAATAATTATTCGCCAAAAACAATTTTAAAAACTTTAGATAATTTTAATAATAATAAAAATATTATTAATTTTACAGATGAATTTAATTTTTATCAAACTTTTAAACAAAACAGTAAATTTGATTTAAACTATACTGAATTAAAAATACAATCTAAAAAATTCTCAAAAAATATAAAAAATTTAATAAATATTAATATTCCCAAAGAATTACTATTTAATGAAAATCAAATTTATACTATTCTTATTAATGAAATTACTAAAATTAATACAAATAATACTTTTAAACATTATATTTATCCTTTTGAAAATAATATTTATGATTTAAGAACAAAAATATTTTTTGATAATAATATTGAACTTGAATTAAAATTTTTTATTGATCCCAAACTTTTTCCTTTTTATCCTCCTAAAATTGAAGTCATCACACCTAAATTATCAATTCCATTATTACTTGCTATTATTAATCTTAATGTTTGTAAAATTGAAAATTGGAATTATGCAATTACATTTGAATGGTTAATTACTAATATTTTTAATGTTTTAAATCCTATTATTCAGAAACATGTTTTACATGATAATAATTATAATTCATTAGAAAAATTATTAATTAAACTATCCCACCTTACAAAAGAATATAATATTGATGATATTAATATAGATATTAAAATTAATAAGTTTCAATTCAAAAATAATAATAAAAATTATTGGAAATCTGGTACTGGTTATGGTAATAAGTATGCTGTAAAATGGGATATTAAAAATTATATTTTAGAAAAAGAATCATTAGATCAAGAAATTACAATACTTTTAGAAAATATTTTTAATTATATTAATAAAGAAAATATTAAAACTATTGCTAATTCTTCTTTAATAAATTATTTAATAAATAAAACTAATGGTATTACATTATTAGATATAAATTCTTCTAAAAATATTTTTGAAATTATTATGAAAATTTTAGATGGTCTTTTTGATTTTAAAAATGAGTTAGATTTAATATTTTTTAAAACTATTGTTAATAATTTATGTAATATTAATTCTGAAATTTTATTATTATTTGAAAATAATGAAGAATTTAAAATGGATTTTTTATATCAATCAATACATATAAATTACGAAAAATTTTCTAGTATAATTACTTTTGAAAATAAAAATAATGATCAAACTATTCAAAATAATGATCAAACTATTCAAAATAATGATCAAACTATTCAAAATAATGATCAAACTATTCAAAATAAATATATTAATATTATGAAAGAATTACAATTTAATGATAATGCTAATATTAATGATAAACATAGATTTTTTAATAATGTCAAATGTAATCTTGATTCAAAAGCAATTATACGAATTATTTCTGAATTATCAACATTAAAAACTAGTTTACCATTAAATTATGATTCAACTATTTGGATGAGAATTTCTAATAAAATATTACATTTATTTACATTTATGATTTCTGGACCAAAAGATACACCTTATGAAAATGGGCTTTTTATATTTCATGCATATTTTCCTTCAACCTATCCTAATAAGGAACCGGGTGTGTTAATTGATACTACTGGTATGAATACTGTTAGATTCAATCCAAATTTATATTCTAATGGTAAAGTATGTTTATCATTATTAGGTACTTGGGCTGGCGAACAAGGTGAAAACTGGAATAGTAAAACTTCCAGTTTTTTACAAGTACTTGTTTCTATACAATCATTAATTTTTGTAGATCAACCATATTTTAATGAACCCGGTTATGAAATAGAATTAGGTACAGATATTGGTAATAAACATAGTGATGATTATAATGAACAAATATTTTTTCATACAATTGAATTAGCTATGATTGATCAAATTAAAAATGGTCCAAGTGAATATAAAGATGTTATTATTAATCATTTTAAAATAAAAAAAGATGATATTTTTAATACATGTGAAAAATGGATTAATAAATCTACTAAATATAAACAACAAATAACAGATGCATATAATAAGTTAAAAGAATTATTAAATCAATTCTAAACATGTATATTCATATATTTTTATTTCCTCAAGTGATAATTTATTATTTAATATATTAATTTTCATTTTTATATTATATGAACTATAAAAAAAAATATTTAAAATATAAAAATAAATACTTAAAACTTAAATACGATGGTGGATCAACTAATACAAATGATAGTCGTTTAACAGAACAAAAAACATTAGAAAAAGCACAATATTATAAAAAAGAACAAGATGATATTAATAAACAAATAAATAATTCTAAAACTACTAGATCTATTTTATATATAGCAAAATCTGGTGCACAAGCATTAAAAATTCTACCTGGAGGATTTATTTTTGCTGGTGTTATGGAAATTAGTTATCAAATGGCACGAGCTTATACAACTAGTTTAAAATTTAAAGAAGTTATAAATGACACTATGATTATTCTTGCAAATTGTTACAAAATATTGATGTTAATTAATCATTCATCAGATATATTTTTAATTGCAATACATAATTGGAATGGGTTAGATAAATTATTTAATAAATTAAAAGAATTACAAAATAATGAGAACAATATAATAAACTTGGAAATTGAATTTAATACTATTTTTGACAATGCATTAGATATTGCAAAACAAAATAAAATAATTAATAGAAATAATATTCAAAATAATAATAAATATGTTGAAAACCATCCATTATATTTATTATATAATATTCATCCAAGTCATGAACTTATGGAACAAATAAAATTAAAAATGGAAATTTTACTTAAATTATTATTAAATTGTGCACCAAATAGTGTTATTTTAAGTTTATTTCTTGATAAAACATTAAAAGATAAAGGTTTTGGTGATTTAATAGCAAATGAATGTATTTTAAGACGAACTATTATTGATGGTGATAATAAAACATATTGTATTAAACCTAATGATTATATTACAAATAAAGAAAATATAGAAAAACTCGAAAATGATGAAAAAAATATTAATGAAAAACAAAAAAAAGAACTACTAGAATTAATTAATAAAGAAAAAAAAAATTCTATTAAATCAATGATTAGTAATGTTAGTTCATCTATCAAATCTAAATTACTATCAAGTAAAAAAATTATTTTAGATTCAATTAATAGATCTAAACAAATAGCTGACGCTGAAGAAAAAATGTCTGATGCTTTAACATTATTAAGTGTTATTAATGGTTTATTTTTTGCAATGAAAGCACAATATGATGAATCAATGGATTATTATGAACGTAATCTTAATAAATTATTAAATAATACTAGTGATACCAAATCTGATTTATCTAAATATGAAAAAACTAGATATTTAATTGATTATTCTAGACAATATATTAATTTTATGGTTCCTGAACAATTACAATCAATTATTAAACAAACTATAAATGAAATAAAAAGTACAGATATTCAAAAAGCTATAGATAAAGTTATAAATGATTCAAATGAACAATTATTAAAAGTTAATGAATCACGACAATTGGAAAATATTGTTAACACTATAACTGATTAATTTTATAAAAAATATATTTATTATTTTATATCTCTTTTTAATTTAATGCTTAAAAATAATTTAATATTTATTAATGTTGTTGATGATTTATTAGGATTTTTAGATACTGGAGGTGGTATGACATTTCAATTTAGAAATAAAAAAATAAATAATAAAATAAAAATAAGTTATAGAGAAGAACCTGATTTACATTTTTTACCAAATAATGTTATTGTTTTTTTTGGAAATAATTATTGGAAAAATAAAATTTATTTATTTGACTATAAACAAAAACAGTTTTGTTTTATAAATAATATACCCACAAATTTTACACAATATAAAATGTTTAATAATAAATTAAATTATGCATTATTTCAATTACAATTTGAAAATAAAAATGAAATTTTTTTATTTGATACTGGTGCATGTACTTCTAGAAAGAAAAATATATACGGAATTTCTTTTTTAGATGGTATTATTTTTGATAAATTACAAGATAAATATAAAATAATTAAAAATTATGATGATGATGGCAGTCCATGTATTATTATACCACAAATAATTATTTTTAATACTATTATTAAAAATGTTAAATTTTTAAGAAGAGAAAAAAATGCTTTTATTAATTTTATGAGTAAACAAACAGGTATTAAACATATTGGTGCAATTGGTGGTAATATATTGAAAAAATTTAGAATTATTTGTGATTATAAACATAAAATAATATATAAAGAATGACTAAATATATAGATTTATATGATATTTGATATTTGATATAAACCAATTACTTGATAAAATACTTGTTGAATTAAAAATATTTAATCCTATATATTGTAGACAATATGAAGATCCCCGTATAGATACTTATTATATAGCAATAAATCATCATAACTATATAATACTATATGGTGATTGTGATGCAATTATTATGTATAATAACAAAAATATAAATTATAATCTAATGACAAAAGAAGGACTTACTAATTTTGTAAATAATAATGATGAAATAAACGATATGAGTGATATAGTTTTTGAGATTAAATTAGAAAAGTTTAATAATATTAATGATATAATTTTACTTATTGGAATTATGTATTACAAAATTTATCTTAATAAATAATTATTTTATTTTTAGGTCTCCCTCTCCCTCCCATTTCTATAAAAATGGATATACATTTTTCCACTTTTTTAAATCATTTAAGGAAATAATATTATATCTTATAATAATGGACAAACCACTAAATATTAATGGATATCATAGATGTGATACATGCAACAAAGAATATTCTAGTTATAAATCATTATGGAATCACAACAAGAAATATCATAATGAAAAAACGCAATTATGTCAAGTTTTGTCAAGCGATGTCAAGTCAGTGTCAAGTAATTGTCAAGTTTTTTCAAACAAAATATTTTGTGATGTTTGTAATAAGGTATTTAACACTAGACAAGCTAAAAGTTTACATAAAAAGAAGTGTAATATCAATCTTTGTGATGATAAAGATATCAAATTGAAAGAACAAGATAAAGAAATATTAAAACTTAAATTAGAATTACAGAAATATCAAAAAGAAATAAAACTAAAAGATCAAATAATTAATGAAAATACTACATATAAAAAAAATAGTGATATAAATAATCATTTAATTATGGACAAAACAAATACTATTAAAAAATTAAAAAACAAAAATGATACATCAACTGAAATAACACACACAAATGATCAACTACCTTCTTTAAAATTAAATAATGTTAATATAGTATCAAGACAAACTGATAAATATATTAATGCAACATTATTATGTCAAGCTGGTAATAAGAAATTCAGTCATTGGTTTTCTTTAGATACCACAAAACAACTTATAAAAATATTAGAATCCAATGCCGGAATCCCGGCATTGGATTTAGTCCAAGTTAATAAGGGTGGTAATCATTATGGTTCATGGATACATCCAGACTTAGCTATACAATTAGCTCAATGGATATCTCCTAAATTTGCTTTACAAGTTAGTCAATGGATCCGTACACTATTTACTAATGGTACTGTTTCATTTGACATAAAATTATTAGAAGAAATAACAACAAAAGATAAAAAAATAAAATTACTACAAGACATATGTGTCAAAAAACATAAACGAATTGATTATCCAGAAAAAAATGTTATTTATGTAATTACAACTGAAGATAATAAAAATAAAAGAATATATATAATTGGAAAATCTAAAAGTTTAAAAAATAGATTAAGTACTTATAATAAAACAGCTGAACATGAAGTTATTTATTACAAAGAATGTGGTTCTGAAAGTAATATGAATATAATTGAATATATTGTATTAACTAAATTGGAAAAATATAAAGAAAGAGCAAATAGAGATCGTTTTATATTACCAATTGATGAAGATATTAGTTTGTTTACTAATGTAATTGATTTAAGTATTCAGTTTATTAAAAACTAATAATATTTTCTATTTAAAATAATTTTTAGGTCTCCCTCTCCCTCCCATTTCTAAAAAGTTATATAATAATTATATAACTTTTTAAAAAACATTTAAGGATATAATATTATATAATTTTATATAATAGAAAAAGTTTTATGGAATACAGTTGTGATAAATGTGATAAATATTATAGTTCATATCAAAGTCTATGGATACACAACAAGAAATATCATAATGAAAAAACACAATTATGTCAAGTTTTGTCAAGCGATGTCAAGTCAGTGTCAAGTAATTGTCAAGTTTTTTCAAACAAAATAATTTGTGATGTTTGTAATAAGGTATTTAACACTAGACAAGCTAAAAGTTTACATAAAAAGAAGTGTAATATCAATCTTTGTGATGATAAAGATATCAAATTGAAAGAGATGGAAATACAATTAAAAGAACAAGAAAAAGAAATATTAAAACTTAAATTAAAATTACAGAAATCTAAAAAAGCTGACACCGTTACTGTTAATCAATTAAATAAACTTTTAGTTGAAAGAGATAAACAAATAAAAGAATATATGATTAATTATGGTAATATTCAAAATAATATTCATAATGGTAATAATATTGTCAATAATTTTCAACTTGTTGGATTTAGTAAAGAAGAAGATATAGTTGACTTATTAACTAATAAAGAGAAAAAACAAATAATGGATGCCCGATACAAGTGTCTAGAAAAATTTATTGAAATTATCCATTGTGGTAAATATGATAAATTTAAAAATATACTCATTACAAATATAAAAGATAATTATATGTATAAATTTGACGATGTAAAAGGTCAATTTGTGTTAGCTACAAAAGAAGATGTTTTAAATACACTTATAAATAATAGAATGTATGAATTAGAAACAATTTATGACGATTTTTTAGAACAAAATAAGTTAGATGAAACAACCAAAGATATAATTGAAAAATTTATAAATAAAATAAATTATAATGATTCTAAATTTATAGATTCTGATGGTAAAGAACATGAAAACTATAAAAAATATAAAATTAATGAAATAAAATTAATTTTATATAATAATCAAGATAAAATTACAAATGATATATCTTTATTACTTACAACTAGTAATGTTGAAATATAAATAAAATAATTAAAATATCAATAAGTTATAATGATAATTAAAAATAATGATTTAGAAATAATTGATAAATATAATAATAAAAATTATGAAATATATGTTGCAAAAAATAAAACTAAAATAAATGAAATGATAGAGTATTTTAATTATTATATAAATTTAAATAAAAAAAAATATATTGGAATTGATTTGGAATTTAATAAAGTATCAAGAACTGATAGAGATGTAGCATTAATACAATTAAATCTAGAAATTGAAAACAATAATATTGGTAAAATATTTGTTTTAGATCCAAGAAAATTAAGTAATAATGAAAAAGATATATTAATAAATTTATTAACATCAAAAGCTATAATAAAAATTATTCATGGTGGAGAATCGTTAGATATACCATATTTATATAATCAATTATTTAATAATAATATAGAATATATTATTAATTTTTCAAATAATTTATATGATACTAAATATTTATGTGAATATAATCATATAATTAATAATAAAAAAGGAAAATGTTCTATTTACGACTTGTATAAAGAATATAAAGTAATAACAAAAAAAAAATATAATTATTTATCAAATATAGAAAATATAACTGGACCGATATATTTGGTTCATATTGATATTAACAATATGACAGAAAAAGTCTTAGAATATGCTGTGTATGATGTTTTATATTTAGTTAGTTTATATGAAAAAATACCAAAAAATGAGTTAATCACAGAAATATCTAGAAATATATTTTATTATAAAAGAATACCTGATAATAATTATGAAATTTTAAATGATATTGTAAAAAAAAATAATAATAGTTTTGTTATTATTAAAAATGAACCAATTAAATTAATTGATTTTTATTATTTCATAATATATACAATAAATTATGAATTTATGTTGAAATCATTAGATGTAACATATTTTAAATCCTTTTTAGAAACAGTATATAGATATATTATATATGATTTAATATCTAACAAATATATTATTTATCAAAATAAACAAACAAAAATAAAAATTAAAAATAGTTTAAATGATAAAATAATATTTGGTGATGAATTTAAAAATTTTATAAACATAATTAAAAATGAAATTATTAAAATGCTTTAAGTAATAAAATAAAATTAATAAATTACTTAAATAATTATTTATATATAATGTTAAGATGGCAGAAAATAATACAAACAATAAAAAAGTTATAAGAAAAGCAGGAAGAACTATAGTCTTAAGAACCACTGAAAAAATATCATCCGATGGTTTAAAAGGACTTTTACAACATAATGATTTACAAAATGGAAAACACTTTCTTGTTTTTGATACAATTGAAAATTCTAAAATTGCATTTAAAACATTAAGAAGTAATGCCAATATTAGTGTAAGATTTGCATATTATAGAGTGTTTTTTACAATGAATGGTATTGATGCAAATGCTGATTATTCACAACTTAAAAAATCCCATATGGATTGGTTAACACAAAATAGCGATGCTCAAGTTTTATATTATAAACAATATATGAAAGATAATAAATATCTAGGATGTGGTGATTTTACTGTTGACACAAAAGAAAGTATGGATAAACTTTTAGATAAAGATGGTCTTAAAAATTATTCTTTTGATTCATATAGTGGTATTTATTATAGATATAATAAAAAAACCGAAAAACCAGATGAACAAAATCATGTTACAGTTTAATTATAAATTATTTTATTAGATTATACCAATAATCAAATAATATAAATTAGTTTTTATGAATTGAATTGAATAATTATTTAGGTTGTATAAGAATGCTTTGTTTTAATTCAATTTTAATGTCATTTGGAACATTTAATGTATTATTTAATAAATTATCAATATAACCCATATTTTTTTTATTATATATATATTGAAGATCATTAATAATTGCTCTAAAATATCTATTATATGTCTCACTGTCGCGAACTATCCTTCTGTCGTGAACCATCCTTAAAAGATCGGTGATATTTTTGGTGATAGTATCCGTTTTTACTTTTATTTTATATTCAATTTTAATTTTCTCTTTATATGTAGAGTTTACTATAGTATTAAGAATGTTTAAATTATTATTATACCCAATTTGATCTACCGTGTTAAATGTTAGTTTGTTAGTAATTAATTCCATATATGTGTCATTAGTTATATTATTATCATTTATTATTTCAATTATTTTATTTATATCGGTTAAACTATTTATTTCAATATTTTTAATAACATTATCTTTAATTTGAACACGAATGTTTTTATCATCTATTTTATCAATAATAGTTAAAAATTTTTGATATGTCTCATTGTAAATTACTGATAAAAGGTTATCAGTAATCATTTTTACAAAAGTTTCATCAAATTTGATGCCTTCATTATTTATTATTTCAACCACACGATCTTCAATAAGTTTTTTTATCATTTTATCGCGGATATTTTTATTATTTATTTTTTCAAAAATATGTTTATTAATAAATGTATAACCCTTTTTTAAATATAAAATTGAAATTCCAGTATAATTATTTTTAACTTGATTATTATTTATTTTATTAATAATATCTTTAATTTCTAAAAAATCAGTGTAACCATCAATTATATTATCATGTTGTGAAATATCACTAACATTATTTTTAACAAAATCTGCCACCTTATTATTATTATTTATAATATATCTTTGAAGTACTTCAGCAATTTTATATATATTATTATTTAATAGGTCATTTATAAATTTTTTTATATCATTTTGAATTGAATTTTCAAATGCAACTAATATTTTTTCATAAATGTCATTATTAATATTTTTTACATTTATTAGAAATTTATTTATAACAGATTCAAAGTTATATTTTTCATCATACATATTATAAATTGTGTTAAGTTTTTTAGTTATTTGTTCTATTTTATCTGGGTTTTTTATTAGGTTATTATTTACTAATTTAATAATATGTTTATTAATTAATAAATTAAAGTATTCTTCTATTGTTTTACGGTTATCATTATTTGTTATACTATCAATAAACTTATTTTTAACATACACATAATCTTGATTATTATTATATATTTGATCAAGTAAGTTAGTTAGTTGTTTTAAATTTTCAGATTTGTTGTTACTTGTATATTTTTCTAAAAGTTTATTTATTATATCTTCTTTCATATCTATATCTTTTATATTTTCTAATGGGTCAAGTATTTTTTTCCCAGCACAAACATAATTATTATTAACATCAAATATTAAATCCACAATTTCAGTTTTAGTTACATCTAACTCTTCATTAGTTAATGTGGGTAATATAGATATTAATAATTCTAATTGATGTTCATAATTATTTTTAAGAAGGTTAAAATCATTAAAATAATCAATTAAATAGTTACCAATTTCCATTTGTAAAACGTCAGAAGTTTTGATTTTAGATTTAAGCCACTCATTAAGAGGAACCATTTCATTTGTTTTCCATGCCCAGCTTTTGTTACATTCAAGTTGACCATGAAATGTTGGTTTTGTGTCTTTTTCTTTAATATTATCTCTTATAGTTAAATGAATAGATGAATTTATATCACGGTTTAAATTTCGAGATTTTGAATTATAATTCATTACACTTAAATGACAAATTTCAAATTGAAATGTATCATTATTATAATAAAATGTTAAATAACAGTTGTCTCTATTTATATCTGTAGTAAAATTAAATTGTGTAGTAATATCTGTAATATTATAATCGGTATTCTGATAATTAATAGTATATACTTTATTCACAGATTTTAATTTGTCTGTAATATAATTACCAATATTTACTAAATTAGTACATAGAACTTTTTTAGTTTCACAACTTGATTCTTGACGGTTCAATCGAGGCATTTGGTTCACACTACTAGAAATAGAAGCTTGTGGAACAGAATTAGAAGCTTGTGGAACAGAATTAGAAGCTTGTGGAACAGAATTATGCAAGTTTGAACTACTAGAACTAGAAGCTTGTGGAACAGAATTAGAAGCTTGTGGAACAGAATTAGAAGCTTGTGGAACAGAATTATGCAAGTTTGAACTACTATAACTAGAAGCTTGTGGAACAGAATTACGCAAGTTTGAACTACTATAACTAGAAGCTTGTGGAACAGAATTACGCAAGTTTGAACTACTATAACTAGAAG
>JACCDX011674413.1_pt1 | contig 30006 bp, 31 predicted proteins | sample 7449681 | NCBI WGS metagenome assembly JACCDX01 (sample SAMN15323450, study PRJNA562643) | freshwater metagenome | isolation source: river surface water | place: USA:Blue River Watershed | collected 2017-08-18
GAAACCCACACCGACCGGCCCAAAGCCAAAGCTCCCCGCCAATGGCCTGACCTTTCAAATCCGTGAGGAACTCGACCCCGACACCGACGAATCCATCGAATTCGGCTACTTTTCGCGCAACTGGGACCATGAGCAAGAACTCGACGAGCTGATGGACAGTCTGGAGGCTGGCCGCATCAACGACAAACAGGCCCTGCTGCACGCCCAAAAGCTGCTAGCCAAGTACCCCGGCAATTTGGAAATCCAGAATTACCTGGCCAACCGCCTGTGGGCGCTGGAAATGCGGGATGAAGCCACCGATGTCTGGGCCAAGGCTTACAGCCAAGCCTGCGCCCTGATCCCCAAAGGCTACCAAGGCCAAATCATCTGGTTCGAAATCGACAACCGCCCCTTTCTGCGTGTGGCCTACGGTTATCTGCTGGGCCTGATTGACCGCAAAGATGCCAAAGCGGCTCAGGCACTGGCCAAGAAAATGCTGGCTTGGTGCCCGTCCGACAACCTGGGCGTGCGCATGCGCATGGGCGACATCAGCCTGATGCTGGGCGACACCCGCACGGCCAAGAAGCATTTTCTGAATGAGGCCCAATACTCACCCGCCCACTGGTACCAGGCTGGCCAGATCGCTTTCAGGGAGGGGGATTACGTGTCTGCCTGCACCTACATTCGGCGCGGCATCGCGGCCAACCCCTACATTGCGGAGGGGCTCACAGGCAGAACTGTGTTGACGGAGCACCTGTACTGGCACGGCAGCAACCGCTACGGTGCCGAGTGGGCGGCCGACTATCTGAACGCACCTGTGTGTGACTGGGCGCCAGAAGAGGTGGACTTTGTGGACTGGGTGCTCAACTCAGCCGTCGTGCTCAAAGAGCGGGCCAAGCTGATGGAACTGCATGAGGGGCTGACCTACGAGCGAGACCCTGAGCGCCGCAGCCCTTATGCCGAAAAGAGCGCCTACTTTATCGACGGCATCACGGACACACTTTCAAAAAAAATGGTCCACAAAGTCCGCAACCGCTTCGACCAGGAAGTCTGGCCGTGGGAGCGGGCGGTGCAAATGTAACGGTACCCAGCCTGTAACCACCCCGCCCTCATCTGTCAGTTACCGGTCACCCAGGCCTTTAAAATTCTCATTTTTACAAGCGATTAACCACACGATGAGCAACTGGCACCTGATCCACACCAAGATTCGCCAAGAACGCGTTGCTCTGGAAAACCTTGAGCGTCAAGGTTTTGAATGCTTCTTGCCCCTGATCCGCGCAGAGAAACTGCGCCGGGGTCAACTGCAGGTGGTTCAAGAAGCGCTTTTCCCCCGCTACCTGTTCATTCGCCTGGGTACCGGGCTGGAATCGCAAAGCTGGTCACCCATTCGGTCAACTATAGGCGTCAGCAAGTTGGTCACCTTTGGCCAAACCCCTGCCAAGATCGATGACGCCTTGGTCAGCGAACTGCGAGCCAGAAGCGAATCCACCGAGGTGCAGCTGCGCCACTTTGAGCCTGGCGAGCAGGTCGTCGTGACCGATGGGCCGTTTGTGGGCGTAGATGCCATCTATCAAATGGCCGATGGCGAAGGCCGGGTGATGGTGCTGCTCAACATCATGAGCAAGCAAGTCAAAATGGCTGTCCCTCCAGCCAGCATCCGCAAAGTCAACTGAGCAGACCTGAAGCCAGTTTTTCTTCAATCTTCTTCTGGACCCACTCGGCCACGTTGTCGTAAACAATGCGCTGGTAACCGCTGGATTGGATTTCCTGCCAGTGCTGGCCGATCAAGGCTTCGATGGCATCAAACGTCGGTGAAGCCAGATTGATGTCTTCGCTGAAGATCAATTTGCTGCCCACCACAAAATCCAGCGTGCCCCAATCCCTGGGGTTGGGCAGCTCATCAATGCTCACATAAAGCGTCGCCAGATCCGTCTTTGGGAACAGCTTGGCCATTAAGTTTTGAACGATGCCCATGACCGCCTAAGGCTTTCACTCTTCGTTGGCCAGCGCTTCGCGTTCCTGGGCCATGTGCACCCAGTCCACCACTTCGCCACTGGGCTGATAGCCTGAGACCAGTTGCTGCAGTAACCCACGGATCACCGGGACATCGTTCACGCTCATGGCAATACTCAAGGCATTGAGTTTGCCCTCCAGCTGGCTCCAGGGCAAAAACTGCTCATGCGCCTTCATGATGCGCGCATGCTGAGTGGGCTTGGGGTTGTCGCCAATCAGCAGCTCTTCGTAGAGCTTCTCGCCAGGGCGCAGGCCGGTGACGGTGATCTCGATGTCGCCCTCAGCATGGTTTTCGTCTCTGACCGTCAGGCCCGAAAGCTCGACCATACGACGTGCCAGGTCAATGATGCGCACAGGGTGGCCCATGTCCAGCACGAACACATCACCACCCGAGCCCATGGCGCCCGCCTGAATAACCAGCTGGGCCGCCTCCGGGATGGTCATGAAGTAACGGGTAATTTCAGCATGCGTCAGCGTAATCGGTCCGCCGTTCTTGATCTGTTCGCGAAACAGTGGCACCACCGAGCCACTGGAGCCCAGCACATTGCCAAAGCGCACCATCGAAAAAACCGTCCGCGCACTGGGCGCTCTGCCCCCTTGTGCTGTCACTGCCGGGTTCAGTTCGGCCAGCGCCTGCAACACCATCTCGGCCAGGCGCTTGGTCGCGCCCATGATGTTGGTGGGGCGCACCGCCTTGTCGGTGCTGATCAGCACAAAGTTGCGCACGCAATTGCGCACGGCCGCCTCAGCGCACACCCGGGTGCCCCACACGTTGTTGCGCACGCCCTCGGCTGGGTTGTGCTCCACCAGGGGCACATGCTTGTAAGCCGCCGCGTGGTAGACCGTGTGCGGCTGCCAAGTGTCCATGATCTCTTGCATGCGCACTTCGTCACACACCGAAGCCAGCAAGGGGACAATCTCCACCCCATCCGCTTCTTCCACGCCCTGCAGCTCCTGGTGAATCTGGTAGAGGGCAAATTCACTCATCTCCACCAGCAACAACTGCTTGGGGTTGGTCTTGAGGATCTGGCGGCACAGCTCACTGCCAATACTGCCCCCAGCCCCGGTCACCAGCACGGTTTTGTTGTGGGTGTTCAGATTGAGCAATAGGCCATTGGGCTTGACGGGCTCGCGGCCCAGCAAATCGTCAATGTCCAGGTCACGCACATCGCTCAGGCTCACCTTGCCCATGGCGATGTCGCTCAGCCCCGGCAAAGTGCGCACCGCCACCTTGTGGGCACTGAGCGATTTGAGGATGTCATTGCGGCGCTGCCTTGTGGCCGAAGGCACGGCCAACAGCACGTTGGCCACAGGCACTTCGGCCAGCACTTCACCCAAGGCATTGGGATTGTGAATCGGCAAGCCATTGAGCACATGGCCATGCAGTCGTTCGTCATCGTCCAGAAACCCCACCACCCGCATTTCAGGGCTGTTGGCCATGGCCGACGCCAGTTGACGGCCAGCATTGCCCGCGCCGTAAATCAGCACCTGCGGCAAAGACGACTTGCGCAACTGCTGGTGATACAAGCCACCCAGCCAAACACGCGCCGCCGCGCGAGAGCCCCCCACCAACAACAGCAAGAGCAAAGGCTGGATCAGCCCGATGGTACGAGGCACGCCTTCCACAGCCCAGAACGTGAAAATGCCTGCAAACACCAGACCATACAAAAGCATGGCCCGCCCCACCGCCAGCATGGCGGGCAACCCGCTGTAGCGGAAGATGGCGCGGTATAGCCCAGATGAGATGAAGAGGGGCAACGCCAAAAGCACCGACGCCAATACCGGCCAAATAGCTGGGCCAGAAAGCGACACAAAACTGCCAATACGAAGATAAAACGCCAGCCAGACTGACAAGATGCACAAGCCCGCATCCACAGCCAAAACAATGCCACGCTTGGCTGGGCGTGACAGCGCCAAAGCTGGAGCAGCAAAACGACTCAAGGTGCGAATCATGGCATCACCCATGATGTGAAATCCCCCGAGTCCCGAGTCCCGAGTCCCGAGTCCCGAGTCCCGAGTCCCGCGTCCCGAGTCCCGAGTCCCGAGTCCCGAGTATTGGTCTGTGTGCTTGGTCATTTGGTGGCCTTACACATTACGACTTGCGCAATTCTGATCGAGCCATTGGCGGTATCGTCCAGATCTTGCACATAAGTAAGCTTTTCCAGGTTGATGACTGGTTCGTTAGTGCTTGCAACCCAATCCAAGACATACTTACCACCAATGAAGCCAGCACCAGCAGCCACCATAATAGTCATAAGTTCAAATCCAATATCAACGAAAAAGTAGCAGGCTCAACATTCAGGCAAACACATCTGCATCTTGTAGAGTCCCAGCTGCTGCATCTTTTGCGGCCAGCTGAGGATCACCACGCAAGGGCCACTGAATTCCCACCACAGGGTCGCTCCAAAGCAAGCTGCGCTCATGCTCGGGGTACCAGTAATCGGTCGTCTTATATAAAAACTCCGCAGAGTCGCTGGTTACTACAAATCCATGGGCAAAGCCAGGCGGAACCCAAAGCTGTTTTTTGTTCTCAGCCGACAGCTCTACACCCACCCACTTCCCAAAATTCGGTGATGAGCGCCGCAGATCCACTGCCACATCAAAGACTACACCTTGTGTGACCCGCACCAACTTACCTTGCAGATGCTGGATCTGGTAATGCAATCCTCGTAAAACCCCCTTGGATGACTTGCTGTGGTTGTCTTGCACGAACTGAACATCCAGACCAGTGACTAGGTTGAAATCCAGTTGATTGAAGCTCTCAAAAAAGAAGCCCCGATCATCGCCAAAAACCTTGGGCTCCAGGATCAGTACTTCTGGGATAGCGGTTGGGGTAACGGAGTACGGCATTTTTATTTCAGCAAACTCAACAGATACTGACCGTATCCATTTTTCTTGAGAGGATCTGCCAATCGCAGCAGTTGCTCGGCAATGATCCACCCCTGGCGGAATGCGATTTCCTCTGGACAAGCAACTTGCAAGCCTTGGCGCTTTTGCAAGGTAGCAATGAAGCTGGCAGCCTCCAGCAAGCTATCGTGCGTGCCAGTGTCCAGCCAGGCGTAGCCACGCCCCATGATTTCTACGTTGAGCTGAGCCTGCTCCAAGTAGCGTTTATTGACATCAGTAATTTCCAACTCACCCCTGGCCGAAGGCTTGATGTCAGCTGCTATGTCACAGACTTGCTGGTCGTAGAAGTAAAGGCCTGTCACCGCATAGTTACTTTTAGGCTGCTTGGGTTTCTCTTCGATGGAGATGGCACGCTGCTCATCGTCAAAGTCCACCACGCCATAACGCTCTGGATCGGTCACGTGGTACGCGAAAACACTGGCACCACTATCGCGCTCCTTGGCATTTGCCAACAACTTGACTAAATCGTGACCATAAAAAATGTTGTCACCTAAAACCAGTGCACTGGGTCGATTACCCACAAACTCCTTGCCGATGATGAAAGCTTGGGCCAGTCCATCTGGGCTGGGCTGCACAGCGTATTGAATATTCATGCCCCAACATGCACCGTCCCCGAGAAGCTCCTGAAATCTAGGGGTATCTTGCGGTGTGCTGATGAGCAACACATCACGAATACCGGCCAGCATCAAGGTGGTCAACGGGTAGTAGACCATGGGCTTGTCGTAGACCGGCATCAATTGCTTGCTAACAGCTTGGGTGACAGGATACAAACGGGTGCCCGACCCGCCTGCGAGGATGATGCCACGGCGCCTCATATTTAATAAATCCGTGGAATAAATTACAGGCCCGAAAAATATCTTAAGGCACTTTTCAAATGCCAGAAAAAGTATTTTAATTTTTTATGACTGGCACGCTGCGCATCATGAATAACAGAAACACGCGACTCCAAAATTACAGTAGCACCCATCAACCTTAATCTACGACAGATATCCACGTCCTCATAATACATAAAAAAACGACGTTGATCAAACCCATTCACCAATTTATAAGCCGAACCTCTATAAACCACAAACATTCCAGCAACCCAGTCAACAACCATTGGCCCAGAAGTGATTGCATACCCTACCGAATTAAGCCTGAAAAGATTTTTCCTAAAAATCTCGACAACGGTTGGAAATTTTCGAGCATTCTGTTCAATAAATCCTGAAGGATTTAAAACCATTGGGGCAACCGCCCCTACCGAAAAGTCATCAAAGGATGATAATAAATCATCAACATCCAAAGAATTCAATCGAATATCCGGATTTATAACGAAAAAATATTTTTTAGCAGACCCCAATAGTGCCCTATTATGGTTTTCACCAAAACCTCTAGGAAAATTATTTTTAACAACTTTTACATTTAAATCGGATAAATTATATTTCGATTCATCCTCTTGAGTGTTCAAAGTTATAATAATTTCAACCTCATTAAAATTTAAACGGCGGAAATCATCAAGCAAAGAATTCACAAGAGAAGACTGCCCGTGACTTACAACAGAAAAAACTATGCTTGACCAATTAACCATGAAATTTCTCAGATAGAATTAGCAAAACACTATACCGATATTAATTTTTGATATTCTCATAATTCATTTTAAATTATTTAACATTTAATACCAACCAACCCCACACGTCTCAAACCACTCTGAACATCAATAATCCCAAGGGGACCATCCAAGCCGTACCGATCAAGATGGCAAGAACCCATTCCCGCGAAAATACGGTCAGTGCCGCATACAGGATAAACGGAGCTAGGAAGATGTAATATTTGGCATTTGCGTAATCGGGCAACAGAAACGAAAAAAACATAATCGTTGTAGACACGCTCAGCATAGATGACAGAAGAGGTCCAGCCCCATGGATCTTGCGCAGACGATTAAGCATCACCAGCAAGCCGACACCGTAAACCACATACAAGGGAAATATCTTTACGCCGGATGGCGTCATGAATATACCTGTCATGAACGTAATCACAGGACGCAAGATGAGAGGGTATTTATCGAAAAAATCGGCATCGAGCGACTTCTGCAGGATAGCGTCGGCTTTAGATTCAAGTAGGGACAAATACCTAATATAAGTCAAGCCCTCAGCTCCGCTCACATAGGCGGACGCCAGTAAGCCCCCCACCAGAACAGTTGCCCATTTCAAGCCCAGCTTGGCGACTGCCCAGGTGATGATCGCATGTACCACGAGGAAGGCTGCAACGATAACCGCGTTACCCAAGTCGAGCGAACCTATTAAAGCCAACAGACCCGCGACTATGAACCAGTTTCCCCAGAAAAAGAAAACGAACAGGGAGATCAGCAAAGTCAGCTGCTCATGGCTGAGCAGGCCAAAATAAAAAATCATGCCCGGCACTAGCAATGACAAACCTAGAGCATCAAGGCGCTGATTCAGTTCGTATGACTGGCCTTTTACGGTAGCCCTCAACGCGGCCAAACCCACGCCACGCCAAGCGACGACGAGCAACACGGGGCTAGCCAGCAAAACCATCAGCACGGTCCGTCCGAGCACTTGGCCCATCCCTTCTCCGCAACTGGCTCCATCGATTTGCGCTAAGAGCTCGGTAGGCGACGCCATAATGGCGCAACTGCTGAACACATTCAAGTGTTGGAGCTCGCCGGACAACCAATAATAGGGTGTCCATGCGGGAAACTCGACTTCAACTAGCTCCACCGCACGCACAGTAAAGTCAGGCTCATCACCGAACGGTAAGGTCCAGCGGAACGCTAGCGCCAACATGCAAAACGCTAAAGTTATGCGTAATCCAAAACGCGAAAAGCGATACAGGTCAGGGGCGGTTATTCGCATGGCTAGCCCTGGGCCAGGCGGCGGTAAAGGTCAGCATACTGGCGCGCATGCACCGTGTAGTCGAACAGCTTGCACGCCGTGCCGCTGATCCGATCACGCGCACCTGGTTCGTCCACTAGCTGGCGAATGCGCTTCACGTCCAAGGCAGCGAGCATGCCCGGATCGTAGACCACGCCCAGCGCATGCTGGGCGATGACTCGGGCGGCTCCGCCACAATAGCGGTTCACGATCACGGGCAAACCTGCACACAAGTATTCCGCGATCTTTACAGCCATGACCATGTCGGCCAGCATAACTTCGCGCGGCGTCGTCGGTTCAAAATACGACATCAGGCCAAGGTCAGCTCGCAACAAATAACGCTTGAGTTCCTCATTGGTCTTGGTCGATGTGATTTCCACGTCGGCCTCAGGCCACTGGACAAAATGTGGACGGATAGCGCCGTGGCTGGAGGTCGACACGATGGTAAGCTTTGCGTCCGCGAAGTCAGCCTTCAAACGTGCGAAAATCCGTGCCAGGGATGAGGGCTTGTGCCAAGTGTCCTCCGACAACGCGCCCACATAACAAAACTCGAGTCGCTGCTTCGCCGCGCCCGTGCGCTCGCGCGCTGCGCGCAAGCGCGCGTAGCTGGCGCTTAGATAAACGACCTCGACTTGCCTGGCTCCCAAGGCGCGAAAGTGCTCGTCCATAGTGTCCGAGACAGCAACCGTGACGTCGCATTCATCTAGCAGGGCTCGCTCGACGCCTTTCAAGTAAAGGTAGTCCGGACTCTGATCCGCATAGCGCCGCTTCAGGGCCACCTCTTCGGGAAACAAGCCACGGGCGTCGAATATTATCCTGTAACGCCCACCGAAGCGCCGACGCGCCTGCAGCGCCGCCCAGGCCGCATGGTAAGAGCGGCAATGCACAATATCGGGCTCGAATCGCTCGAGCACGGTGCGCAGCCGGTGCCAAGCACCGGCATAAATCCAATCAAAGGTGCGGCGAGAAGGAACCACCACGTTTTGAGTCATTAGCACGGTGACCCACTCAAACGGCGTCGGTCCCAGTTTGCTTTTGACTTTCTTCAGTTCGTTAGCATACCGAAGCCTCTCGCGCACCAAGCCACTGTGAATCAGAGGCACCCCGGAGACGAACAAGGATTGGCTGCCAGGCAGCAGCGCCATGGTTTCGACAAATTGACCGATGACCTGTGAATCGAAAACTCCATAAGAACGCGGCGTTTCTCCCCAGGTCAGATACATAATTTTCATCGTTGAAGGCAACTTAGAGAGCATCCAAAAAAACTAACATAGTTGGGACATCAACCAACCTATAGCCCCACCATTTACAACTCATCACGAGATTGAACCTTAACGAATAGTTGTTGGCTCGCCTATCGCGGCTAGGGAACCAGGTTCAGGAAGACGTCCGCGCAAATAGTTCCTCACTTCCCTAACAGGATACACATGCCCTAGGGCATGCACTTGACAAGTTACATTGCCCAGGCCAGCAAAACGCTGACAAGTCCGGTTCCCGGACACGTCATAAGCAACCACCCCAGGTTCGTTCCTGCCGTACAAAAATAAGAATTGCGTAGATGACGCCCTCAATGCCGCAACCAATCCTTCGCCGAAGATCGCTTGTTGCAAGCCTGGAAAGACCAAGGATGAGTTATATCCACCATAGGATAAATCTGATGATAGTTCAATGTAACCAGAAGCAGAAATGCATACATCTGGATTGCTTTCAATCGCCACGAACATAGCCGCCAGCGCTCCTTGCGACAAGCCAGTCACGATCTGAGTGTGATAGTGACGCTTGAGGGCCACGGACAGGGCGATCGCATCGGCGATGTAGCGCGAGGAATAAGAGCTGCCGCGCCCATACAGATGATTGATGTAGGCCAATTCCGTAAGTTTCCTGCCCCCACGGTGAATCGCCAAGTAGTCTTCGTTGGGTTTGATCAAGACATATTGGTCGCAACGCATATAAGGGGCTAGCACACCATAATGGTAATTGCGACGGTCCCCCGTAACGATCCGGCTGCTTTGATTGAGCCCGCTTCCTGGGATGATCAAGACAGCGCATGTTGCCCCTTGGACCTTGATGCGATAGCTATAGGCATCTAAGCGGGTGCCATCGACAACATAGGATAGTTTGACTACCTCACTTTCGCCCCCCCCCCGAGGGGAAAACTTGCGAACGAAGTGGCCGGCACGATGGCTCCGCCCAAGCCACGGATGTCGAGGCGAGGTGCCTGCATCTGATTCACCGACTCGATCAACTGCTGGCGCGAAGCGGTTTCTGGCGCCAGCACATTCGATACGACCAATTCATCGACGAACAATTCGTCAAACAGCGCTTGCTCGCCCGCCTTAGAGGAGAAGTTCTTCAGTTCCACGGGTATGACCTGGCGCAGCAGGTGATAGGGCCACCACTTGTAGTAAGCAAATGCCGAACCAAGCGCAAAGGAAGCAGCGGCAAGCAAAAGCACAGAGAAATAGTATTCTTTATTTCTATTAAGATATTTATATTTAAACGCGCGTAGAGGTGACATCGGATCCATATATCAGTCGTCTTCAGCTTGCGAGCCAAAGAGCAGCGTCGAAGAGGAATTTTTTGGTAAAGCGTTCACACGTCAAAGTTAAATAAAATTAATTGGCGTGAAAATGCTATTGAACCCGACGCTCAGGCGTCGATCACGGCCCGATAAAGTTCGCGTTCAGCATCGCTGAACAAGAAGGAGTTGTGCCACAGCAGGCTAAATTCACCGCCCACTCGGTGGCAGGCCTGCTTCAAACCCGCGAACACTTCAAAAGCGGCAGGTGTGGCGCCCAGTCCCAGATAGCGTTTTGCCAGAACCGTGCACTCCATCGCCACCAGTGGCCGGATAATTAAGTTCGTCGTCACACCTTGGTCAAGGTCGAAATATGGAAAGGGGTGACATGTACCGCATCGAAAGCCTGGATGATCGGCGTAGCCAAGGCTGGAGTCGTAGCGCAGGCCCGCCGCGGACAAGGCCATAGGAGTTACCTCCTGGTCCCAGCGTAAGTAATGCATCCGACAGCCAAGCTCGGCGTCATCGATCCCTGCAGCCGACATCCCTGCGCGCAAGAGCCCAAGCTGCTCATTGATCAACTCAGGACGCCGAAAACACTCATAACCGGGGTGAATACCGATTTCATGGCCTCGCTGGTGAATTCGACTGAGCAAGGCCGTCATGGGATAGTCACTGATATTGTAATTGGCGTCAAGCGGGCAGCTCTGATTGCTAGCAATGAAATAGAACGCACTGGTGGTGCTGACCCGTTCCGACTGGTCCATGAGCCAGTCGAAGGTATCGCAAGGGTCTTCCAGCCTGATATGGGTGCGCGACAGCCCCAGGCCCAGCATCCAGCGCAAACCCTGCACAGGAGAGCGCTGCTTCACGGCGTTGGCCGCCAGCAATTTCGTAGCCTTCAGGAACGGCATGTAGCGGTAAACATAGGGATCATCTACATCGTGCGACAGGAACAGGCGCAGCGATCGTGCCGGCGCCAGCAGCAAACCAGGCCAGATCTTCGAGGCCAACCATTGCAACAGGCGAACATACTCGTCGACCACGGGGATCATCAGATAGCCATTGCGCCAAGCATGGGCGCTGAAGGCGCTGAAACGGTCGTGGGCATCACGAGGGACGATGCCGCGCTCTTCAATGCGCGCCATCAGCCAAAAGGCGGTGCCTGGAATATCCAGCGGCAGCGCCACGTCAGAACCAGGCGCGGCCTGCAACGGACACTCGGACTCAGCCCATCCAAACAACACTGGCAAGTGCAGCTCGTCCGCATTCAGCGCAAAGCGCACCCAGGGCGCAGGATCGGACGGTTTAGCCGGCGTCGCAGCGGCAAGGCAAAGGTCTGGCATCGTGATCGATCCCGGCTGGCCATCGACCGACAGACGCCAGTCCATACGTTCACTAAAGCGAATGGACAACGGCAGACCGAGACGCTGCAGCAAACATTCAAGGATCCATCGCCGTGGAGCTTCTTGACCGAATGGACAATCGATGACTAACACGGACGGCCCTGGATGTATTGAACAGGCATTTGCGCTCGTTGAGCTTAAATACCTATGCGTCGAGTAAGCTCAATTCGCTTTGTACGCGAGCTGCGATCTTGGCAGCCACCAAGCCATGGCGCTCCAGCAGGAAGCGGTAATCGCCCGTCACATCAAACGCATCTGGTAGACCCAGGGTCAGTTGCGGCGGCGCTGTGCGCTTGGCAGATTTGTACTCGGCCACGGCACTGCCCAGACCGCCGATCACAGAATGTTCTTCAACGGTCACAAGCAAGCGTGACGCCGACATGGCCTGTTCCAAGACTGCTATATCGAGCGGCTTGATGGTGTGCATATTTATTACGCCAACTGAGATCCCTGCCTCTTCCAGCAATTTCGCTGCTTCCAGCGATTCATGCACCATACTGCCGGTGGCCACTAGCGTGACAGCTGCGGGCGGACGCAAGACTACGGCTTTGCCTATTTCAAAGGCGTAATCCTCGGTGTAAACAGGCGGATTGCCAACTGCCCCGGTTAGGCGGATATACATCGGCCCTTCGAAATCGGCAGCTGCGGCTACGACCTTGAAGATCTCGGCGCAGTCTGCAGGAGAGACAACGGTGAGATTGGGGATCGCGCGCATCACTGCGGCATCCTCGATACCGTAATGGGAGTTACCAAGGAAGGCCATCGATACGCCACTGCCAATCGCCACCGCCTTGACATTCATACCCATGTAGCCCAAATTCATACGCACCTGTTCCGCCGCGCGCATAGTGATGAAGGGCGCGAACGAAGTGGCAAATACGTTATAGCCTTCCTTGGCCATGCCCGCCGCCACACCAATCATGTTTTGCTCTGCAATACCGATGTTGAGGAATTGCTCCGGGAAGGTCTTCTTGAAGCGGTCCAGGCCCGAGGAATTACCCAGGTCGGCGGATATCACCATCATGTCCGGATGGTTTTCGGCCACGGCCAATATTGCCTGCCCAAAAATACCGCGCGAGCCGATGCGGGACCACTGACGTGCGTTGCTCGGATTGATCTCAAACATGCTCACGCCCCTACCTCCTCAATACGCAGTCCCAGTTCCGCCAAAGCCAATTCATAGTTCGCCTTGGTCAAGCGGTTATGGTGCCACTCGTTGTTGTTTTCCATAAAAGTAATGCCTTTCCCCTTCACCGTGTGGGCAACCAGAACCCGCGGCTTGCCCTTTTCGCGCGGGGCGTCGAAAGCGGCAACGATTTGGCCGATGTCATGGCCGTCAATCTCGCACACGTCCCAGCCGAACAGGCGATACTTGCCAGCCAGGTCGGCCAGATCCATGATCACGCGGGCGTCACCGTCGCTTTGCAGCTTGTTGTAGTCGATGATGGCCGTCAAATTATCCAGCTCAAGCTGGGCCGCCGACATAGTCGCCTCCCACACCGAGCCCTCATTGCATTCACCGTCGCCCATATAGACATAAACGCGGAATTCCTTTTGCCTCTTCTTGGCCGCTAGGGCGATGCCCACGCCCATTGACAAACCCTGCCCCAGGCTGCCGTTGGAGGACTCTATGCCCAAGTCCAAGTTCATGACCGGATGGGCAATCAGGTCACTCCCGTTGGTCTGGAAGGTCTTGTATGTGGCTTCGTCAAACAGGCCGGCAGCCAGCAGGGCCGAAAAATACCCTAGCACCCCGTGACCTTTGCTGAGGATGAAGCGATCACGCCCTTCCCAGCGCGGGTTGCTCCTCTCGAATCGCAACACATGTCCATACAGAACGGCCATCAGTTCCACCATCGACAGGCCTCCTCCCAGATGGGCACTCAAATTGCACGTGTGACTAATTTCTAATATTTTATGGCGCATGGTCTTGGCCATAACCTCGATGTCATTGAAACTCATACTATTCTCCTGTCTTCAAACCATTCCGCCATCCACGCGCAATACCTGCCCCGTCACAAAACCAGAGAGTTCACTGGCGAGAAACAAGGCCACGTTGGCAATATCGGCGGGCTCTGCTGCCCGTTTTAATGCTGCCGAATTGATCAGACGTTCACGTGCCTCTGGCTCCATCTGATCAAACATATCGGTCCTGGTGACGCCGGGTGAAATGGCATTGACACGCACGCCAAATGCGCCCAGCTCCGTGGCCATGCTACGCGCGGCGCGCGCCAATGCGGCCTTACTGGCGCCATAGGCCAAGGTGCCCGGATCGGCGATATCGGCCGCCGTCGAGACAATGTTAATGATGCTGCCAGCGCGATGGCGCGTCATTAGGCGCGACAGACCCTGGCTCAAAAGAATCTGTCCAAAGAAATTGGTGTCGAACACCCGGCGCATTTCCGAGATCGCAGTCATCTGGAACAGGCCACCAGAGGCCGTGCCAGCGTTATTCACCAGCACATCCACCCTGTTTCCCGTCAGCTGGGCGATCTCCTTGATGGCGGCCTTAATCGAGGCTTCGTCGGCCAAGTCCAGAGCGACGCCCTGGACCTGGCCGAAGCCTCCATCAGCTGCGATCTCTGCAAGCGCCTCTTCCGACACCTGGCGCATGCAGGCCAGCACGCGGGCGCCCTGAGCAGCGAAGGTCTTGGCGATGGCTAGGCCAATGCCGCGGTTGGCGCCGGTAACCACGGCAATCTTGTTTGTTAACACAGGACGGCTTTCTAAAGTGTTTACTTGAATCATGGTGCCTCGCGATAGGCTTGGCCGCGTTCGTATACGGTCTCCAGCATAGACCAATCGTCCTGCGGCAACTCGTTGCCGGACGGGAAAGGTGGCACGCTGCCCGCACCGATCAAGCGCAATACCACCGGCGCGGTGTAATAGGCGCGCAACACTTGGGTCAGAAAGGCAGAAAACAGGCGCACGTTGGCCAGCTTGCAAGCATTGATAGCTTGCAAGCGCGCGGCCGCATCCAGCGATAAGAAGGCTTGCCCGCACTTGGCAAGCGCCACCTCTTCCAGCAATTGAGTGAAGTCGACCACCAGCGTCGCCAGGCCGTGCTGTGCGAAATAGCTCGCCACCCCGGCCTCGGAGGCCGACGGCATGCCCAAGCCGGCGTCGCCCGGAAGCATCGTGTCGATCACTGCAGGAAGCATCGTTATGTCAGCCATTCGTTTGAGTGTGTCTTGATGTGGTCACAGGCCCAAAGCGTATAAGCTTGCGCAGTTGCGACCGGATTGACCGCACCCGAGGTGACGAAGGCGCTGCTGTCGACAACGAACAAGTTCTTAACGCTGTGTACCTGGCCAAAGCGATTGACCACAGAAGTCTGTGGATTAACACCCATGCGTGCCGTCCCCATCAAATGCCAACCCGTGTGCTTGACCGGTGCAAACGATGAAATCACGCGCGCGCCGGCCGCCTCCAACACTTGTTTAGATGCATTTAGGCCATGGGTAAGCATTCGCTTGGTGTTCTCGCTCAGCGAGTAATGGACCTTAATGCCTGGCATGCCCGAGGAGTCGCAATGCTCGCTGTCCAATTCAATTCGGTTGTGCAATTCAGGTAAGTCTTCAGAAATCACGGCAACGCCGGCCGTGCGATTGAACACAGCAGCAAAGCGCTTGTGATGCTCCGAGCCGATCGGCACCTGGCGCATGAAGTAGCCCGACTGAGCCGTTTCCGCAGCCGGCGCGCCGCGCAACACCTGCAACGTATAGCCACGCACGAAATCGTGCTCAGGGTGGGTTTCGTAAAACTCTTGGCTCAGGATGCAGGCACCGTGGGGGCCCAAGCTGGATTTCAGATCGTCCTCGAAGACCCCTTCCACATAACCAAGCGGGTGCAGCATCAGGTTCTTGCCTAGCATGCCGGATTCATTGCCCAGACCATCCGGATGGGCCGCGGAGCGCGCATGCAGCATCAAGCGCGGCGTACCCACCCCGCTGCAGGCTAGAACCACCAGACGCGCCTTGATCTCGTGGCGTGCTCCGCTGTGGTCAGCATAGACCACACTGCCGACCCGTCCGCTCGAATCGAGCACCAGATCGACCACCCGGCTGCGCGTGCGCACTTCCACGCCCTGACGCCTTGCCAGTGGCCAATAGGTGACATCGACGCTGCCCTTAGCCCCTTGTGCGCAGCCGGCATTGCACGGACCCAAGTTAATACAGGTGCCGCGCCCGCCATGCTGGCGCGTATTGATGGCCGCATAGGAGGGCCACCAGTGCCAGCCCAGCCGGTTGAAGCCCCGGGCCACGGCCTGCCCCATAGGCCCCATGGCGATAGGCGGCAGCAAGGACGGGTATTCCGGATTAGCGGGATCACCCACCAGACCGGACACGCCCATCATTGCTTCATTGAGTTCGAAATAAGGCTTCAAGTCCGCATAACAAATCGGCCAATCCTCGCCCACTTGGTCAAGCGATCGGGTGCGGAAATCCGAGGGGTGCATGCGCGGAAAATGGGCCGAATACAGGATCGTGCTGCCGCCAAAGCCATTGAAATTGGCAATCGAAATGGGCGAGCGCGAATCGTCGATCGGATAGTCCGCCGCGCTGTTGCGGGTGGCAGGATGAGAGCTGAAACTACCCGCCCGGAACAACTCCCAGTCCGAGCGAGTGCTCGGATAACGCAGCGGGTCGATCTGCTCGCCCTGCTCCAGGCAAACGATGCGGCCGCCCCCGCCTTGACTCAATCGCCACGCCGCCGCGGCGCCACTTGCGCCGGAGCCAACGATGACAATATCGACTTCTTCTTTCATTTCGGTTTTTTCGACGTCGGCAAGTATTGCTCGAGGATTTCCGGAATGGTGATCAACATGTCAGCTTCGCAAGCGACTTCGCCATCCACCATCGCCACGCCCCGGCCCTTACAAATGCCCCGATTCCAGGACAACACCTCTGTCTCGATCAAGAATTTCTTGCCCGGCAAGACCTCCTTCTTAAAGCGAACCGTGTGCTGCAGGGCGTGCGTCACCTTGCCTTTCAAGCCAGGCAAGGTCGTGACGGCCACCGTCAGCATCTGGGCCAAGGCCTCCAATTGCAGCGCGCCGGGCATATTGGGGCCGTCCGGGAAATGGACGGGGAAATACCATTCATTCAGAGTCAAGTTCTTGTATCCCCGCGCGTATTTTCCAGGCAACACCTCGTCCACATGATCAATCATGAGGAAGGGATATCGGTTGGGTTGATATGCCTGCAATTCCAGGCAATTCAGGCTAAATGGCGTAACAGTGATGGCTTCGCTCATGCGAGATCCCTTTTCAAGTGTTTAACACGTAATCAGCCGTGTCAGGCTGCCAATCAGGTCGTAACCGTCCCAAACGATATCCATATCCAGCGCCCGGCCCACCGGCACTACGCGGTCTATACCACGCAAGCCGTGCCGAACAATCAGTTCGCGCACCGCTTCAGGCGCCACGCCCTGGACACACAAGGTTTGGTAGCGCTCGTTAACGAGCGGGGCCAGTTGGTCCAAAGTCGCCAACACGACTTCATGGACCGTGCCGAAATACCCGCGGCAGTCGTCCTGACGGGGGCCGACACTCGAAAGCTCGACGCGGTACAGGATGTTTTGGTGGCGAACGATTTGGCGCACCTCGGTTTGGCCCATAGCGTGCTGGCAAATCTGAACGAACTTGTCCATAACTTGCACCGCCTGTAGCTCGTAATGGCGTTCTGCATGGTCGGTCAGCGCTGGCCACAGGCGCGTCTGCGCCAGGGCAACGGCCGTCTGCGCGCCGATCCAGACACACAGCTGTGGCGACGAGCAGGCGGCCTGATCCATCAAATAGATATCGTTGAACAGGCGCTGGCAAAAACCTCGCAAGGCTGGCTCGTCCATCGCCAGGATCGAATTCGGCTCGAGCAAGCAAATCGAATAGCGGTCGGAAAAGGCCACTTCACGCGAGCGTGCCTTGGTAGCAAAGCCGCGCATGTGCGCCACTGTGGCGTCGCCGCCCCACACGATGCGACCGTCCGCCACCGACATCCAGAAACGGTTAATTGCGTCGTCGCGCTCAAAGCGAACCAGCAACAAGGCCTGGCACACCTGACCGTGCGCCGGATCGTCCAATTCCAGCCTAATTGCCTCGAGTAGGAGCTCTGCTGCGGGCGAGGACCTGCTGGGTAGACGCAGCACATTGGTGTTGCCAGAGAGCAGACCAAAGGCCATCGAGAAGGCGAAATTGACAGGGACGTTGGCCGGACAGATATGGAATGTCAGGCCCAGGCCCATTTGCAAGCGCCCGGGCGAGCTGTCGGTCGCCGCCATGCGGCTGAGGTTGGCTTGTCGGCACCAGTAAGCGAAGGTAGCCACGTCCGGCAGCGCGCGCGCGCGCGAATCAGCCAACAGGCGGCGCGACAACTGCGCCAGGAAGCGCACACGCGTCGAGTTGAAGGCTTCGACGGGGGTGTTGGATAGGCCGTGAACCGAACCCACCAAGACATGCATCCTGGCCGAAACATCATCGGGTATAGGTATCACTACAGCCTCTTGTTTCTGCATTCTGGATGCGCCCCAGGACCTTGAAATACCTGCCCTTGCGTCCGCACGGGCAATCGTCGATGCCCAGCAATACGCCTTCGTCCTCGCTCAGTAAGGCGTGACCCGGGTAGCTGCGGGGGATAACCGAGAGCAGCTCGATCAAGCCCGGCTGGCCCACACCCAAAGGTTTGAAATCCCTAGGGTCACGAATGATCACGTCCGACCATGCAGACGCATGCAAGTGGCCGTGCTCACACTCCATGAAGATTGAGCCGGTCTGCTCAACCATGCCGTAATAATTATGGACCCGCTCGATGCCGATGACGGCCCGCAGGCGAGCCCGGAATTCGACCGAATCGACGGCCTCTGCCTGCAATTGCTTCCAGCCGCCTCCGTGGATCAAGATACCCTGTTCCAGCGGAAGTTGTTTACCCTGCGACTCGAGCCAACGCAAGAGGTGCAGCCAGACAATGAAGGTGAAGCCGAAAATCAACACTGCTTGCCCCGCGTGTTTTTCCAGGAAGGCCAGCACGCGCGCCTCGTTGAGCTTCATATCGTCGTCCAGTGCGTATTCGATGTCGCGGCCAAACATGGAAAACCCCAAAATACCGGCCGTGCGCGCGGAGAATTTCAAGCGGTTGGCGACCGTGGAGCGGCAATCGACCACCAACATCGGCAAGCGGTGTGGACCGATAAATTCACCCACAATACGCGACAGCACCTTGACCTGCAGTGCCGACGTTTGCTTGTCCAGAAAGATCTGGGACACGCTCTGGCCGCTGGTGCCAGACGAGGTCATGGTCTTGATAATCTCCGCGTCAGCGACGCTTTGCAGACGCTCGTGCTTGAACAGACGCACCGGCAGGAATGGCAAGTCAACAAGACTCGCGACTGGCCCAGTTGGCCATAGCTTGGCCAAAACGTCCCGATAGGGGCGGCATTGCACTTGATGGTGTACCGTCAGCGCCTTCAGCACCGTCAGCAGCAATGCCTCCTTGCTTGCCTGTTCCAAGCCAAAAGCGGGCCAAGCCATCACTTCGTTCATGGCATGTTCTGTAGACACAAATAGTCCACCTTTCCCGAACTCAGTCTCGGCAGCTGCGTCATGGCACGCAGCTTCAGGGCAGAGGGATGAATGGTCAAATTTGCGCTCAGCTGGTTAGCTAGGGCCTTGAGGTCCCGTTCCGGGTCCGCTTCCATCGCGATCCACAGGGCTCTGTCATTGCCATAGGCGGCCGCCACCATAGAACGCTGTGCAAACCAAGCCTCCACCGCGTCGAGCGAGACGCGCACGCCAAAGATCTTAAGGAAGCGGTGGCGTCGGCCTTCAATGAAGAAGAACCCATCCTCATCCTGGCGCGCCAGATCGCCGGTTCGCAGCACCCCACCCCAGACATCGCCATGCCCAAGATCAGAGCGACATTCGGCATAGCCAAGCGCCACGTTCTCGCCCCGGTAGACCAATTCGCCCACCTGGTCAGCAACCTCAATGCGCTTGCCTGCAGCGTCTTCCAGCCACAGCTCGCCACCTGGGATGACGCGCCCGATGCTGCCGGCCTTGGCCTCGAACGACTCGGGCGGCAGATAGGCGATGCGGGCCGTGGCCTCGGTCTGGCCATACATTGTGAAAAAGCGTTGGCCCTTGGCACGGCAAATCGCTTGTACCCGGACCGCAGCTGGCAGCGCCAAGCGACCGCCCGCCTGCGTCAGCGTATGCACCGACGGCAAGTCCATGCGTTCGAGCCGCAGTTTTAACAAGATTTCATAGCTGTATGGCACCCCCGCCAGCGAAGTCACGCCATGCGACTTGAGCTGCGTCCAGAAAGCCGCATCGAAAAAACTCTTATTAGTCAACGAAATGGCCGCGCCCGCGCTCAAGTGGGAATTGATGATCGACAAGCCGTACGAGTAATTGAAGGGCAGCGAGGTAATGGCGCAGTCGCTGGCACCGATGTTCAAATAGGAAACAATCGAGCGCGCATTGGTGCACAAGTTCTGCCGCGACAACCGGACCAGCTTGGGCGAACCCGTGGTGCCCGAGGTGGCGAGCAAGAGCGCCAGCGCCGGATGCAACATGTCATGTTCGGGTCCGCCACGTTGAAATAGCGTATAACCTTCAAAGGCCAAAAGCGCCTCCAATGGACCGGGCCAGGCCAGCAGCTCCGCGCAGGCAAACACATACTCGGGTTCATAGACTTGATATAGCTGCGCCAAGGCTGACGCCGACATGGCTTGATTGAGTAGCAAGGGCACCGCGCCCGAGGCCAAGCAAGCCAGATAGGCCGTTAAGGTTGCACGGTCATTTTGCCCAAGCAAAAAGACCAAGCGGCGCGCCGGAAGGTGCTTGGCGAGACTAAGTGTATCGGCTTGAAGTTGACCATAGGTAACCGTCAAACCATCTTCTGTTAGTAGAGCAACTTGGTCTGCCTCAGTCCACCGCACCAGCTCGGAAATCATATTTCGACGCCGTATTTCTTCAGCTTTTCAATACCAATTGTGTAGGAACCAAATTCGACGATGTCTTCAGTTTCCATCATGATTCCAAATGCATCCTCCAACGCTGCGATCATGCCCATGTGGCCGACCGAATCCCAAGCCGGCACGCACTGGTAAACGAACTTATCATCCAGCGAGTCCTTAGAGACAGAAAAGCACTCAATGAAAACATTGTCGTATTTTTCTTTATTAGTCATTGCTTAACCTTTATTAATTGAGAAGGGAGGGTGGAAAATGATTTAAGAAGTTTTTTCGGCCAATATTTAAATATGCCAAATCCGTTATAAACAAAACGGCCGTAACAGGAAACGCAATCTTTATGATCGCATCGGATTAAATTCGGATTATTTTGCAAAACTTGCTCAATTAACTTAGCAGATTTCTCAACTTCCACACAGGCAGAAAGTCCACGGCCAACGATTCCGATTTTCATCGCCTGGCCAATTAGGTGTTGGCCAATCAAATTATAAAGTCCACGAGTGCAACCGCCAACATCCCGCCGGGTGAACAGCTTGATCTGCCCCGTCAGGGGATCCTCGAAATAAATCTGACGCAAACCATTGGAGGGGTGGCTGCGGGTATGCCCCAAATTTTCCTGGACCAGGTGGAAAGCCATCGGACTATTGCCTTTATCCAGAGTCCCCAGCATAAGGTTCTTGCCCTTCAATTCAAGTACGCGCTGATATGGCAGATAACTGCTGGCCGTGTGGTCATGGCCGCGCAGAATATAGTCTGCCATTGGTCCGATTGCGAAGCAGGAATTAGTCGGATGTAGACTACGTGCAGCTTTGCCAAAACGATGGATAGCCAACGACAATGCACCTGCCGATGGCTCGGCATGGATATTGAAGACCATATCCCGACGCTTGCGAAAACGCGAAAATGTGGGTGAATATGCGGGAATAACCAGCGTACCAGTATTTCCAATTAAAGCATGAAGTATTTCGACCCAATCTTGATAAGTTTGCTCCGTCGTCCGATTGAAATAGCCCACCTTGAGTAGATCAGCCGATATAAAAACAACATCATCCGAACCAATCCCCAAATGATTAATATTCGTTAATATAGAATCTTTTGAAAATTTCATAATTTAATTTGAACCGAGAATTTCTTCTCCCAAGCCGCCAAATTCAAATAGTAGAAACTTCTCGGCAAATGATCAGACTCAATGATCGCGTGCCCAGCCAGCGCGCGCTCGACCAACTTAGACCCTTGGATCGATTTTCTAAACCATGCTTTCAAGGGGCCACCCATCCAGATTTTCTCAGGCACGGGCCAGCCCATCTTGTCTTTGCGCCAGCATATTTCGTCTGGTAGCAGGCCATCAAAGGCAAGGCGAGCAATGTACTTGGTCCAGCCGTCGTGCATTTTGTAACAAGCCGGCACCGAGGCTAGGAATTCGGCCAAGCGGTAGTCCAAGAAGGGCATGCGCGATTCGATCGAATGGGCCATCGAGACCCGGTCACCATAATGCAACAAGTTAACCAGCCCCGTCATGGAGTCTTGCACAAGTCGTTCGTTGAGGCTGCGATCCAAATTCTGCTTGGAGCGAGTGATACGCCGATACAGGCCATTGGCCACGCGATAGCCGCCTACCTTAATCAACAGGTTGAACACGACGCCAGCTGCGACATGCTTCAGGGTACCCGGCAATGTCATGAAGCTACGCGCTTCCCGAATCAGATCGGGCAGGCCGAGGCTGGCCAGATGGATGTAGATGTAGCCCAAATAGCCGGCCATCTGCTCGTCAGCTCCCTGCCCTTCCAGCGTGACTTTGATGTAGTTCTGTCGGATCAACTTATACGTATGCCAGCCCGACATGCTGCTGTTGGCAAATGGGGTGTCCATCGCCCAGGTAACTTGGTCATGCTCCCTGGGAACGTCTTCCCATTTGGGCTCGATCTTGTACGATTTGACATTGAGCTTTTTGGCCAAGCCGTCGATATAGACGCTCTCGTCGCAATGTTTTTCCTCCGGCTTGGAATACACGCACGAGAAAGTTTGCTGCTTGTCAAACAAACCTTGCTCGGCATGGATCTTGTTGACTAGGTAGACGATCGAACTACTGTCCAGGCCACCGGAGAGGGCCGAACCAACGCTGACATCGGCGCGCAGGCGAACGCGCACGGCGTCTTTCAGCAGGCCGAAGTACTGGTCAGCCAGCTGCCTGGCCTTTGCCGACTCGAAGGCCTCGCTCGACGTATTGGGAGACAGGCGCCAGTACTGCTGCTGAATAAAGTTACCGTTTTTCAAATCCTCGACTTGACACAGGATGTAATGAGAGGGATTGATGCGGACAATGTGCTCAAACGCCGTTACGTCCGAACTCTCGTCCGGTCCCGTCTGCAGGTAGGAGTCCAAGTAGGCCAGGTTAGGCTGACGGCCAACCACACCACTCTCGAAAATCGCCTTGGGTTCGGAGGCGAACACAAACACCCCAGGAGCCTGATGATAGTACAGGGGCTTGACGCCAAAGCGGTCACGCGCGAGAAACACTAGTTGGCGCACGCAGTCGATCAGCACGAAGGCCCACATGCCATTAAATTTGTTCAGGCAGTCGACGCCCCACTTGTCGTAGGCCGCAAGGATAACCTCGGTATCAGAATTGGAAGTGAACACATAGCCGGCCTGGACCAGTTCCTCGCGCACCTCAATGTAGTTGTAAATCTCGCCATTGAACACGATCCAGTACTTGTCCTGATAACGCATAGGCTGATGGCCGCGCTCCGACAGTTCTAGGATCGACAAGCGACGATGGCCAAGAATGCTGGTGTAGCAGTCGGCCAAGGTTGCTTCACAAATGTCGGCGGTGAGGCCAAGCTTCGCGGCCATATCTGGCGGCGTGTCCCGCCCCTTAAGCGAGTCGCTGGCGCCATCGGCACGGAGGGCGACGAAGCCTTCGTCGTCCGGCCCCCGATGGCGCAAGACTTCGCTCATGGCCGCAACACGGCTGGGCTCCAAAGAGTCCTTGCTAAAGACACCAAAGATTCCACACATTTACGGATTTCCTCTAGTGAGGCGACGATAGCCAATGTATTCGTAGGGATGTTTGCGTTCGACAACTTTGTCCCGCTCGATGTCACGGAGCTTGCGCGCAGGGTTACCTCCCAGGATGCAATACCCGTCCGTATATGACTTGGTCACTACGGCGCCCGCAGCCACGATCGTGTGATCGCCAAGGGTCACGCCCGGCATCACCACAGCGTTCATTCCCAACCAGCAGTAGCGACCAATCTTGACGCCGCCTTTACTCTCGAAGCGAGAAATATCGTAAATATCGTGATTGAACCCAGCGATGCCGACATTGGGTGCCACTATGGTGTAGTCGCCAATCTCTACAGGGGAATCTTCCTTGGCGAAGATATAGCAGCCATGGGCACCGCCTGGAGCAGTATTAATGCCTAGTTTAATCCAGCGGATACCAAAAATGCGCGAGCTGCGGTGTACGGGCCAAGGGATGAAGCGATTGAAGCCCAAGATTTTTTGGGTAACCAGGTTGCGCAGGGTGATTGGGGCTGACGAACCCTTGGTTTCGTAAACACAACGCAGGAACCATACATGCTTGCAGATAAAGTCATGGACTTGTTCTACGAAGTCGCGAATTTTGTATAGATCAACCATTATTTTTTTTCAACAAAAAGTGCCACCGTAGCCACAGCAAAATATACATCAGTGTGCCCAAGTTCAAGGCATAAAGAATGCTGTTTCCGTTCGGCATAAGTATGAATATTGCGACCCAAATAAGGAGGGCTACCGCTTGCCACAGGGTCAAGAACCATTCATCCCGCAAGCGCACAGCTAATACACTTATCGCACCAATAGAATAGGAAATAGTCAAAAACAAGCTCACCGACACAAAAAGGTCCGCCTGATAAGTCCAGCCTTTCCCGAGAAACCAGGTCACCCAACCGCCCAGGAAAGCGACAGCAGCGAATAAGCAAAACCCGACCGAACAGGCCAGATTGACTAGGAAGATACGCCGCACCTGGACCAAGCCCGGTCGCACGTGGTCGCTGCGCGCGAATACCATGGCGGTGGCTGTGCTGACCAATCCTAAACTACCGCCCAACACTCGCTGCAACATCGCGAATTGACCGGCTTGCGTGGACGAAGCATACGCGTTCAAAAGCGGAGTCAAACCATTCAACCAGATACCATTTAACAAACACAGGACCAGAGAAGGCGACAATCCACGCCAATGGCGAAGCAAAACCGTGCGGCATAAGCGGAACCACCGTTCCAGGCCAATCCAGCGCCGCCAAATGGCTAGGGACAGGCCAAGCGTGCCCAGCGACTGCCATAGAAACACCTCGTCCGGTTGACGCGACCAGACCGTCACCAGCACGCTCAACAACAATGGGCCTAGGATACGCGTAGCGCGCACTCTAATAACGCTGCACTGGCGGGCGCCGAAGGCATGACGCACGGCTAGCGCGTCCAACACCGAGAGCGCAAAGCCGGACACGAATACTAGGGAGTATTGGTTGCGCCAGTCCCACAGCAGCCCCACGCTCAGCGACAACGCAACTGATATGAGTCCACCCGCCAGAAAGCCGGCCAGCAGAATTTTGTCTGCCTCGACACCGTTAGCACTGGTGGCTAAGCGCGTCTCTACGCGCATGAAACCCAGCGCTGCCCAGATATTTTGCAAGGCGACTAGGCTAGCCAACGCCCCAAAGCCGTCGCTACCTAGCTGCCAGCCTAGCAAGACAGTCAGGGCGATCCCGAATAGGCCAATACCGCCATTGGCAAGGGCATACATACTGACGGACTTAAGGTGTGACATGCGATCAATGCATTACTTAAGTTCGCCGACGATGCGCACCACGTCCTCGGTTGCCAAGTCTGGCCCCATGGGCAGGCTCATGACCTGCTGGGCGATGCGGCTGGCGATCGGCGTGTCAGCCGCGCCGCCCGGCTCCCGGTAGGCCGGCTGCTCATTCAAGGGAATGGGGTAGTGCACGGCGGTGGGGATGCCGGCTTGTTTCAGTTGTTCTTGGAGGGTTTCACGGTTAGGCACCTGAACGGTGTACTGAGCCCAGGCGCTGGTATTGTGGGGCTCTAAATGAGGTGTAACGATGTCCACCCCGCTATCACGGGGATGTCGCCGGGCTAGTAGCTTGTTGTAGGTTTCTGCGACCTGTTGGCGAGCTGATAGTTCTTGGTCGAGTACGGCTAGTTTGGGCAAAAGGATAGCGGCCTGAAGGGTGTCCAGTCGGCTGTTGACGCCAACGCGAATATGGTGGTAGCGGCGGTCCTGGCCGTGTCGAGCAATCTGCCGGATGACTTTAGACAGTTCCTCATCGTTGGTGAAAACAGCGCCGCCGTCGCCGTAGCAACCCAGTGGCTTGGTCGGGAAAAAGCTAGCGCAAGCAATAGTTGACAGGCTGCAGCTTTTTCGGCCTTTGTAGGTTGCACCAAAACTCTGCGCCGCGTCTTCAATCACGGGGATGCCGTACTTGACCGCGATGGCGTTGATGGCGTCGAAGTCGGCGCATTGGCCGTACAGGCTCACCGGAACGATGGCTTTGGTACGCGGAGTGATGGCGGCTTCGAGCAACGCAGGATTCAGGTTATAAGTGCGTGGGTCGATATCCACATAGACTGGCTTGGCACCTAACAAGGCTACAGTCTCAGCAGTAGCAACATACGTAAAGGCGGGAGTGATAACTTCGTCGCCCGAGCTAATCCCCAGCGCCATTTGGGCTATCTGCAGCGCATCTGTACCGTTAGCCACAGTGATGCAGTATTTGGCATCGGTGTAGGCAGCCAGCTTTTCTTCCAGTTCCGCCACTTCAGGGCCCAAAATGTACTGCCCGTGATCAAGCACGCGTTGGATGCTCGCGTCAATTTCTGATTTGAGGCGTTGATATTGGGTTTTGAGATCGATGAAATCCATGGCGCTTATTTGACCTGTTTGGTCACAGTGGTGCCTCTCAAGGTGTAGCGGGCTCCCGTGTGCTTGCATTCGGTATGCCCCTGTCCTTGCAAAGGCAAATCGAGCTGCTCTCCATATTCGCTCATCCAGCCCACCTGTCGTGCAGGCACGCCCACCATCAGTGCGTAAGCTTTCACATCTTTGTTGACAACAGCGCCTGCACCTATAAATGCGTATTCACCAATAGTGGTTCCGCAAACGATGGTGCTATTAGCGCCCAGCGTAGCGCCTTTTTTAACCAACGTGTTGCGGTACTCGCTCTTGCGCTCAATCAGCGACCGAGGGTTATATACATTGGTAAACACCATGCTAGGACCGCAGAACACGCCTTCTTCCAGCGTAACGTTGTCGTACACGCTGACGTTGTTTTGAATCTTGCACTTGTCACCAATGGTGACTTTGTTGCCGACAAAGACGTTTTGCCCCAAGGACACACCTTTGCCGATTTTGGCGCCACCGCAGACATGAACCCAGTGCCAGACGCGGCTACCTTCGCCAATTTGGGCGCCTTCATCAACGATAGCGGTGGGATGGATGGTAGTGTTGATCATGGGGATGGATCCCGGGTCAAGCCCGGGATGACGGGGTTTATTTGTTGAGGACTGCTACGAAGGGGTGGACTTCGCCCTGCTCGCCTTTAACGACTTGGGCGGTGCGAATGACGTTGACGGTTTCGATGCAATGGCGGGCATCGGCCAGGCCATAGCCACGGCCTGCCAGAATTTCGCTGTAGCTGGTGGTATGCAGGTCGGTAAAGCCTTCGCTGAATTCGAGCTGTTCGCCGCTGATGTCGATGTTGCGATAAGTGGTTTTTTTGCCTTGCACTTCGGCGGGCAGGTCGTTGGCATCGATAGACAAGAACCAGCGCACGCGGGCCCGCTCGTATTCGAGGTAGCCTGCGGCTTTTTGGGTACCGGTGTGGTGCACGACGTTGCGCTGGAGCTTGCCAAAGATGAAGTGCAGCATGTCGTAAAAATGCACGCCAATGTTGGTGGCAACGCCAAAGGATTTGCGGTTGTCGCCTTTCCAGCTTTCCATGTACCACTTACCCCGACTGGTGATGTAGGTCAGCTCGACATCAAACTTGGTGTCCACCGGGGCTGCGGCGACTTTGTCGCGCAATTTGAGAATAGCATCGTGGTGGCGCAGTTGCAGGATGTTGTAGACGCGTTTGCCGGTTTCTTGTTCAACCAGAGCCAGCTCGTCCATCAGGTCTGGGGTGGGCACCAGGGGTTTTTCGCAAATGACATCGCACCCAAGGCGCAGCCCGGCGGCGATGTGCGGGTGGTGCAGATAGTTGGGCGAGCAGATGGCCACATAGTCAAGCTTTGTAACAGGGTTACGTTTGGCTTGATGGGCAAATTCTTGAAAGCGCTCGAACTCGGTAAAAAACTCACTTTGAGGCGAGATACTGTCAATGATACCGACCGAATCGTTAATGTCATAAGCCACAGACAGGTTGTGACCCAAGTCTTTGATCGCGCGCATGTGGCGGGGTGCAATGTAGCCAGCGGCGCCGATGAGGGCAAAGTTTTTCATTTAAATTTGTCTTGTAAAAGTGGTCAGAAGCGAAAGACAGTAAACCCAGCTTGCGCCATCGCGTGGCGGTCATAAAGGGTTTTGAGGTCTGCGGCCACGGGCTGATGTCGGGTCGTGCAGTAGCTTTTGAGGGTCTCTGGTGTGAGGGCTCGGAACTCTTGATGCCCCACGGCAATGACCAAACTGTCCACCGGGTTTTGGGCGTTGATGTTGCCCAGCTCAATGCCATATTCGTGCTTGACTTCGGCGGCGTCGGCCCAAGGGTCGGTCACGACGACGGTGACACCCCAGCTTTGCAACTCTATGACAAGATCGGCCACTTTGCTGTTGCGAATATCAGGGCAGTTTTCTTTGAAGGTGATGCCCATGACGCCAACCCTGGAGCGGGCAACGTCAATGCCGTTTTGAAGCATCCGCTTGATCACGTTGCGTGCGGCATAGCGGGCCATGTTGTCGTTCATGCGGCGGCCAGCCAGGATGATTTGCGGGTGGTACCCCAACTCTTCGGCTTTATGCGTCAGGTAATACGGATCCACACCAATGCAGTGCCCCCCCACCATGCCGGGTCGGAAAGGCAGAAAGTTCCACTTGCTGCCTGCGGCTTCGAGCACTTCGAGTGTGTCAATACCGATGCGCTCGAAGATGACCGACAGCTCGTTGACGAATGCGATGTTGAGGTCACGTTGGCTGTTCTCAATCACCTTGGCGGCCTCGGCCACTTTAATGCTGCTTGCTTTCCAAGTGCCGGCTTTGATGATGCTGTTATAGAGCGCGTCCACCTCATCGGCTACCTCGGACGTGCTGCCGCTGGTGATTTTTTTGATGGTGGTGAGCGTGTTAACTTTGTCACCAGGGTTGATGCGCTCTGGGCTGTAACCGCAGAAAAAGTCCTGGTTGAATTTGAGGCCGCTGATTTTCTCGAGCACAGGCACACACACTTCTTCTGTTGCGCCCGGATAGACTGTCGACTCGTAAATGACAATGTCGCCCGTCTTCAACGCCTGACCCACGGTTTCGCTTGCTTTGACCAGAGGGGTCATGTCGGGGCGGTTTGCCTGGTCTACCGGGGTAGGCACGGTGACGATGAAGATTTCGCAAGCCTTTAGGTCGTCAAGCTGGCTGCTATAGCTGAGTTGAACAGCCTCTTTGAGTTGAGCTGGACTGCACTCCAGGGTGTGATCTTGCCCGGATTGCAACTCGTCAATGCGCTGCTGGTTGATGTCAAAGCCTAAAACCGAACGGTGTTTGCCAAATTCGACCGCAAGGGGAAGGCCGACGTAGCCCAGGCCAATGATTGCTATTTTCTTATTAGTGCTCATACTGCTGTATTGGCGGTATCAATTGAAATGTCAGCTTCCAACTTCAAGGCATCAATCTCTGCCTTGAGGGACTCGTACTCGGCCATTTTCCGCTTCAAAAAGCGGCTAGTCAGTCCCGTTTTTTCAACGATGCCCTGTGGCGTAAGCAGGTAGACATAGCCAAATTTATTCTTGCTATGACTAAAGTTCTGCACCTTGACCCAGCCCTTGTCGATGAGCGCTTTGAGGCAGTAGTTGAGCCCGCTGGTGCTGATGCCCAGTTTTTCGGCAATCTCGCGCTGGGTCATGTCTGGGTTGTCTTGCAGCATGCGCAAGACTCGGAAGTAGGTGTCTTCCTGGAGCTGGGATCGGCGGCTGGTCATGTGAGGGGGATTTGGCCACGCTACCGCCATGCCGTGTCAAGATCGGCAAGCGCGCTAGGTGCTGTTCCATGGTGGAACGTTTGTGCGAATTCGCATGATTGTAGATTCCAGCAGATGAATTTTCGATGACATGGGCAAAATATTTATCGAAACCATTAGGGTTCTGA
>JACCDX010101861.1_pt1 | contig 29998 bp, 21 predicted proteins | sample 7449681 | NCBI WGS metagenome assembly JACCDX01 (sample SAMN15323450, study PRJNA562643) | freshwater metagenome | isolation source: river surface water | place: USA:Blue River Watershed | collected 2017-08-18
AAAAGTGCACGCCGGGTTTGAGGCGCGCGAATCTATGTGATCTACTTGGCCGTGTCAACCTCCTGATCAAGGCGAATCGCGGCATGCACACACTGCCCCTGCAGGCTGTCCATCGATCTGTCCGTTTGCGCAAGGCGCTGGCGCTGGCAGCGGCCGCCCTGTTGCTGCCCGGCATGACAACCCAGGCCCAGGATGACGATCTGTCCCCCGCCATGCAGCGCGCCCTCGAGATGGAGGCCCGCATTGCCCGTTACGAAGAGGCGCTCGGCGCCCTGCAGAGCGCCCACGGCCCCTTCGACCAGCGTCTGCTGGAACCGCTCGATGACCTGATCGGCGTGCACATCGAGAACGAACGCTTCGACGACGCCGTCACCCTGCTGGATCAACAACTGCAGATCCAGCGCATCACCCACGGCCTGTACTCTCCGGAGCAGATCCCTGTCGTTGAAACCCTGCTCGAGCTGCACTCCCGCCAGGGCCAGTGGGGGCGCATCGACGACACCCTGCAGTACCTGGGCTGGCTCTACGAGCGCGACGACTCCCTTCCCGCCGAAGCGCGGCTGGCCGGGCTGAAGAAGATCGGCGAGTGGCATCTGCAGGCTCTGGAAAAGGACGAGCGTGTGCGTGAAGCCCATCATCTGGTCCGCCTGAGCACCATGGAAGAAAAGGCCGCCGAGCTTGCCGAAGAGCACCTGGGCGCCGACAGCGAGGCACTGGTGCCCTATCTCTACGACAAGTCCGTGGCCGAGTTGTACATCGCTCTGGCAATCATGCTCACCGACGATACCTCACAGGCCCTGATGCTGGAGACCGAAGGCGTGCGCAATCGCGGCACTCTGGGCGCCGGCAGCGGCGTCGGCGGCCTGGGTGTGGCAGAGGTCGAGGCAATCTACGGGTCGCGTGCCAGCACTGTCATCGAGCGCTCCTTCAAGGCCAACATGGGCGCCAGCTACGAGGAACTCGAGCGCATCCGCGACATCTACGCCGGCAGCGGCAATCGTGAGGCCGAGGCCATGGCCTTGATGGCGATGGGGGATTCCGTGCTGATGCGCACCCAGTTCGAGGATCGCCCCGGCAGTTTCGCCGGCATGCAGCGCGGCACGTCGTCAGCCGGCGCGGCCATGATGTCCTATCAGGACGCCTTCGAGCTGTTGTCCGAAGCCGGCTTCGCACCGGAGCGGATCGCGGCGCTGACCCGCTGCCCGGTCATGCTGCCTCTTACCGTCTTTCATGCCAGCATCGATGCTGCGTCGCCCCGCTGTGAACATGTGAGCGAGCCGGTGTCCTACACGCTGGATGACTACAATCTGATCTCGACCCTGATCCCCGGACTGCAAGGGGACCCCGCCAACCCAGAAGGCACGCTGGAGGCCAGGCTGCGCTTCAATGTGCGCAGCAACGGCCAGGTGGGCAATGTGGAGTATCTGGAAGTGACCCCGGACAGCACGCCCAATCGGGTGAAACTGCGCAAGCTCACCGAGTTGCTGCAGTTTCGCCCGGTCATGCGCGATGGGGTGCCGGTGCGTGCCGAGAATGTGCTGTTGACGGTGCGCATGCCCGCCGCACGCAAGTAAGCTCGCCGCTCAGCGCTCGCGACGCTGCTCCAGCACCACCCCGGCGTCGAGCAGGCGCTGCAGCTCGTCGGCGCCCAGCCCCAGCTCCAGCAACACTTCCCGCGTGTGTTCCCCATAGTGCGGCGGTCGGCCTTGCAGATTGCCGGGCGTGCGCGAGAACTTGAGCGGCGTCCCCGTCATCCCGTAGCCGTCCTGCTGCAGGAACATGCCGCGATGTACCGTATGGGGGTGCGCCAGTGCCCCGGCGATGTCCTGGATGGCCCCGGCAGGCACACCTGCCGCCAGCAGCTTTTCGCAGAATGCGACCCCTTCCACGCGCATCAGGCGTGACTCCAGTTCCACCTTCAAGGACGCTCGCTGGGCGACGCGATCGCTGTTGCGGCCGTAACGCGGATCGGCTGCCAGCTCGGGCGCCTGCAGCAGGTCGCACAGCCTCGCGAACGCGGCATCGTTGCCGGCACCGATGAAGATATCGACGCTGCCGGTACGAAAGGTGTCATAAGGGCTGATGTTGGGATGGGCATTGCCGGTGGCCTCCGGCACCTTGCCGGAGAGGGCGTAGTTGGCGGCATGCGGGTGCAGCAGCGCGAGCGCGCAGTCGTACAGCGTCATGTCGATGAACTGGCCAAGGCCCGAGCGCGTGCGCTCCTGCAGAGCCATCAGAATGCCCACGGCGCTGAACAGACCGGTGCCCAGGTCCACCAGCGGCAGGCCCACGCGGGTCGGCGCACCGCCCGCCTCACCGTTGACACTGAACCACCCGGCCATGGCCTGCACGATCGCGTCATAGCCTGGGAAGCCCCCGAGTGGGCCGTCGGCGCCGAAGCCGCTGATGCGGCAGTGAATCAGGCGCGGAAAGCGTTCGCGCAGCACGGCCTCGTAGCCAAGTCCCCACTTCTCCAGCGTGCCGGGCTTGAAATTCTCCAGCAGGACGTCGGCCCCTTCCAGCAGGCGCAACAGCAGCTCGCGCCCCTCGGCACGAGTCAGATCCAGCCCCAGCGCGCGCTTGTTGCGATTGACGCCGAGATAGTAGGCCGCCTCACCCTCGAGGAAGGGCGGGCCCCAGTCCCGCGTCTCGTCGCCCAGCGGCGGCTCGATCTTGATCACCTCGGCGCCATGATCGGCCAGCAGCTGGGAACAGAAAGGCCCGCCAAGCACGCGGGAAAGGTCGATGATGCGAGTGCCTTGCAATGCTGCGGAGGCAGGCAGCGCACTCACGAGGACTGCTCCGCGCGGGCGGCCTGCAGCAGGGCAGGCAGAAAGAACTCCGCCACCAGCAAGGGGCGAGAGTGCAGATAGAACAGGGAACGCCGACCCCAGATCCCGCCGTCATGCGTCAGTTCCAGCTGGAAACGCTGCATGCTGGGTTCACGGAAGAGGAATTCACCCAGTGGTCGCTCATCCAGCCGACGCAGGCGCTTGAGCGGCCCCTGCATGCTGCTGAGCGGAATCAGGGAATGCGCGGCGACCCAGGGAGTCTGCCCGCACTGCAGCAGGACCTTGCGCGACCACATCCGCTGGCGCGCGACGTGGGGCTGGAAGCACTGCAGCAGAGCGGGCGAACAGTGATGGACCCAGCCTTCCTCGAGCACGCGGACGCGAAACTGTGGGCCGGCCAGTTCCTTGAGACGTGCCGTGAGAGAGCCCGGGTCCAGCAGCCAGGACTGCAGGTCGGGCACAGGCCGTGGCACCACCTCGGCGGCGGGTTTCCACTGCAGGCCGGCGGCGTCGAGGCCGGGCCATGATGGCGGGAACGTTGCGCTCACTTGCTCACCTGTGCCGAAGGGCTCTGTTCGAGCCCGCAATGGCCGAAGCCGCTAAACGAAAACCCCCGCAGCCCTGCGGCTCCGGGGGTTGTGGTCGCGGACCGGCCGACTTCTCAACGCTGTTCGAAGCGCTCGAAAGTCGTGGTGATGACACTTTCGACGCGACGGTTCTGTGCACGGCCATTGGCGGTGTCATTGCTCGCCACCGGACGGGATTCGCCGAAGCCCTGGGCACGCACACGGTTCGCGGCGATGCCGAACTGGTTGATCAGCACCTGGCGCACCGCATCCACGCGACGCTGGGACAGACTCTGGTTGTACTCATCGGTGCCCATGGCGTCAGTGTGACCTTCCAGCGAGGCGACGGTGTCCGGGTACTGACGCAGGAAATCAGCCACTTCCTGGATCTCGTCGTTGAACTCGGGCTTGACGACAGACTGGTCGAAGTCGAATTGCACGTTCAGGGTGATGCGGGCCACTTCCTGCACGGGGATCGAGCAGCCGCGAGCGTCCACTCGATGCGTGCTCGGGGTGTCCGGGCAGGCGTCGCTGGCGTTCACCACGCCATCACGGTCGTCATCGGCCGGTGCCGCTGCAGGAGCCGGGGCGGCCGGCGCCGGAGCTGCCGCGCGCGGCGCAGGCGCTGCGCTGCCACCGAAACTGTAGACCAGCGCCATGTCGATGCCGTAGTCGTGCATGTGCTCGTCCATGCCCCAGAACTTGCGCAGTGCCGTGCGCAGCACGAGGTTCTCGTTGATCTGGTACTTCACGCCCACACCTGCGTCCCACACGGTTTCCTCGTTGCGGGAGTAGTCGTTGTGCCCGGCGCCTGCCACGAAGAACGGCGTGAGCGAGCCCATCTGACGCGCGAAGGTGTACAGCAGATCGAAGCGGTAATGGAAGACGTCATCGTCCGGACCTGTGCCGTCGAGGTCCATGTCGAAGACATTGATTTCGCCGCTCAGCTGATTCGTGAAGTCGTAGCCCAGTCCCAGGGTGAAGCCGGTCTGGTTGTCGAGCATGCGCTCTGAATCGAAGTCAAGCCACTGCACTCCCGGCGCGATGTAGAACTGGCCTTCGTCTGCCATTGCGGCGGTGCCCAGCGTGAGTGCGCCGGTGGCCAGCAGCAAGTGCACTGCAGTTTTGCAAGTCTTTTTCATGGTATCTCCTTTGGTGTGCCCAAGTGTCAAAAAGCGCGCGCATTATAGCCCGGGTTGCCGAGCCTTCTGCAGCAAAAACATGCCGGAATCTGCACGTCTGGGCGCTTTCTGCGAACTGTGTCCCGAAATTGCGGCGGCATTGGGGCAGCCGTGTGCGCAGGCAGCGAACAATCCTGCTTCCGGCGCCCTCATGGAGTTGTAAAGAATCTGTCATCTTCATGTCGCCAGACTGCAACAAACGCCGTCTAGGATTTCGCCTGTAAAACGTTCTCAACGCCATCCGCTCACTTCGAGACAGGACTACAGGAGTCACCATGACCTTCACACGCAAATCCCTTTACTCTGCCGTCAGCGCCGTCGCACTGAGCCTGGCCGCCTTCACCGCACACGCCGCCGAGCCGGCACTGTCGGGCGCGACTGCCAGCGGCGGCGCCACCACTGCCTCCTTCACCGGCGGTGCGACCATCAACAACGGCTCCTCCTGGATCAGCAGCGCTGCCAGCAGCGCCGCCGTGGATGTCATGGGCACCATCAAGGTGGCGCCGGCCGACGTCGGCAAGAAAGGGTCCCTTGTGGCGCTGGTTCAAATCCCTGGCATGGGCGTCTACCAGATGGTATCCGGCGGCTTCTTCCTGCCCTGGAACGGCCAGGTCAGCGGCCTGCAGCCCTTCGCGGTGAAGACCCTCGCGGCCTCCGAGCCCGTGACCATCCTGGATGACCTCATCGGCGTGAACTCCGGGTTGTCGGGCCTGAGCTTCCAGGTCTTCTTCGGCTACTACACCAACAATGATGTCAGCACGCTGGCCTATACCGGCACGCCGATCTCTTTCTCCATCGCCGCCAAGCCCGCAGCCGGCTGCCCGACCAATACTACCCTGTCCACCGGCGGCACCTTCGAGGGCAAGCCGGTGTGCGTCCTGACAGGCACCATCACCAGCAACACGCACCTGAATGCCAACAATGCCTATCTGCTCAACGGAGCGGTGTTCATCGGCGGTGACAACACCAATTCCGCGACACTGACCATCGACGCCGGCGTCAAGGTCATCAGCCCGGTCGGCCTGAACTTCCTGGTCATCCGTCGCGGCTCCAAGATCCAGGCACTGGGCAGCGAAGCCGCCCCGATCACCTTCACCTACGACGGTGAAGCCACGGCCACGGCCACGACCACCGGTCGCTGGGGCGGCATCATCATCAACGGCAACGCGCCGGTGAACGGCTGTGCGGCCGGTACGGCCCTGTGTGAACTGGAGGGCGAAGGCTCCACGGGCAAGTACGGTGGCAACAACCCGACTGACAGCAGCGGCACGCTGAACTACGTGATCGTGAAGTACCCGGGCCAGAACATCACTGAAACCAACGAACTGAACGGCATCGCCTTCCAGGGCGTGGGCAGCGGCACAGTCGTGGACTACGTGCAGGTGCACGGCAGCTCGGACGACGGCGTCGAGTTCTTCGGCGGCACCGTGAATGCCAAGCACATGGTGCTGACGCATAACGAGGACGACTCCTTCGACTGGACCTTCGGCTTCCAGGGCAAGGTGCAGCACGCGGTGATCAAGCAGCGCACCGGCTTCGGCGACCGCGGCATCGAGGCAGACAACAACGAGTTCGCTTTCGACTCACTGCCCCGCTCCAAGCCCACGCTGTCGAACTTCACCTTCATCGGTCGCGGCACCGGCGGTCGTGGCATCGAGCTGCGTCGCGGCACGGGCGCCAACATCTACAACTCCGTGGTCACCAACTTCGCGAACTACTGTCTGGACGTGAATGACACGGCCACGTTCACCAATGCCGGCACTTCTGCCACGGCGCTCAGTGGCAACCTGACCATGGTCTCCACCCGTCTGGACTGCGCGACCACCTTCGCCACTTCCAGCACCGAGCCCTGGACGCTGGCCGACTGGTTCAATGGCCAGGCCCGCAACAGCATCGGCACAGCCGACCTGACAGGCTTCGTCAACGGCCCGCAGATCAATGCGGTGGTGACGACCGCCCTCACCGACAGCTTCTTCGACAGCGTGACGCACATTGGCGCCGTCAAGGATCAGGCGAGTGACTGGACGGCCAAGTGGATCTTCCGCGACTGAGTCTGAGTCAAGCTTGACTGGAAAAGGGGCGCCCAAAGCGCCCCTTTTTCATTGCGAAAGGAACTCTTGTTCCAGTTGCTTCTGACTTATTTCTGTCATTCATCGCTTTGCAATATTTCTGTCACGTTACAGCACTAAACTGGCCCCGCAATCGAGACAACCACCCTGCTTACGGAACTTCCTATGATGATCAAGCGCGCTCTCCCTGCGGCCATTGCCATGGCTCTGAGCTCCCAGACAGTCCTGGCCCAGGACCCTTCTGCCATCCAGACCGAGCCTCCCCAGATCGAGGAAATTTCGGTGGTCGGCCGCTTCGTGCCCGACGAGAAGCGCAACACCTCTGCGCTGTCCAATGTCCTCACCAACGAGGAATTCTCGCGCTCCGGTGACACCAACATCGCCGAGGGGCTGAAGCGCGTGGCAGGTCTGAGCCTGGTGGGAGGCAAGTTTGTCTATGTGCGCGGCCTGGGTGAACGCTATTCGTCGGCCCTGCTCAATGGATCGAGCATTCCCAGTCCGGAGCCGCTGAATCGTGTGGTGCCGCTGGACCTGTTCCCGAATGCCATCATGGACAGCGTGGTCGTGCAGAAGACCTACTCCGCCCAGTTCCCCAGTGAATTTGGCGGAGGCGTGCTGCAGATGCGCACCAAGCGCAGCAGCGATGAATTCTTCTTCAATCTTGCGAGCTCTGTCGGCATGACGGAGGGAACTGCCTTCACGAATGGCATGCAGGCCGCAGGCGGAAGCCGCGACTGGCTGGGCTACGACGATGGTGCGCGCGAGATGCCGCAACTGCTGAAGAACGCCACCGCCGATGGGCAGCGTCTGCAGCGTCGCAGCCCCTTTCTGAACACCGGCGGCTCAACCCCGCAGGAACTGCAGGCCATCGGCCAGAGCCTGAGCCAGGACTATGCCCTCAGCGAAAAGACCCTGCCCGCCGATGTGGGTCTGACAGCAAGCCTCGGCAACTATCACGATGTCGGCAGCGCCCGCTTCAACTACCTGGCCGCGCTGGACTACAAGAACGGCTGGGACACGCACGAGATCGAGCGCAACTCCTACAAGGTGGGTGGCGTCGATGAACTGGTGCGCGAAAACGCGTTCACCTACTACGGCACCGAGAACAACATCGACATCAGCGGCATTCTTTCCACGGGCCTGGAGCTGAACGAGAACCACAGCATCAGCGCGACCAACATCATGCTGCGCCAGTCGGACGACATCGCGGGCGAACAGATCGGCTTCTTCGGTGACGAGCGCCTGGACAGCAGGATCACCGAGATCGAATACATCCAGCGCGAGCTTTATTCCAATCAGGTGCAGGGCGACCACTACTTCCCGGACGCCAACGAATTGAATGTGACCTGGCGCGTCAATCAGTCCACTGCCGATCGACTGGCACCGGACACACGCGAATATCGCTATGACCTCGTGGACGACGAGTATGTCTTCAACCTGCGCTCCGACGGCAATGTGCGACGCTTCAGCGAACTGCATGACGACAACACCGACTATGCCCTGGACACCTCCATGGTGTTTTATGGACCGCTGAGTTCCACCATCGTGATGACCGCCGGCTACAACAAGCAGGACAGCGAGCGTGACTACGAGATTCGCCGATTTGCCTTCATCGAGCAGGGCGATGTCGTCGGCCGCGAGGGCTTCCTGCTGCAGCCGCTGGACCGGATTCTGGCACAGGAAAACATCGGCCCGACGGACTTCGAGCTGACGGAGACCACGCGTCCAACGGACACGTACGCCGCCACGCGGGAACTGGAATCCTGGTATCTGCAGGCAGATCTGAATTTCAATGATCGCATTCAGCTGCTGGCGGGCGTCCGCCAGGAAGATTATCTGCAGAACGTGCGCACCTTCGATCTGTTCCGTCCAGACAACTCGATCGAGGCCACCCTGGAGTCGAGCGACCTGCTGCCCGGCATCACGGCCACCTATATCGCCGGCAATCACCAGTTCCGCTTCGGCTACAGCGAAACCACCTCACGCCCCGACTTCCGCGAGCTCTCGCCCGCCACGTTCACGAATCCTCTGACGGGCTATGAAGTGGTCGGCAACCCGGATCTGCGCGTGGCCAGCATCAAGAACTACGATCTGCGCTGGGAGTGGTATTTCGCCTCTCTCGACAGCCTGTCAGTCGGGCTGTTCATGAAGGACTTCGACTCGCCCATCGAGTCAGTGGTGCAGCCTGGCGCCAACAGCGCGCGCAGCTATGTCAACGCCGAGTCGGCAGAAAACAAGGGCATCGAGTTCGAAGCGCGCAAGCAGTTCGACTTCCTGGGCGAGCGCTGGGAGGATTTCTACGTCTCCGGCAACGTCTCCTACATCACCTCGGACGTGACCATCGGCGTGAAGGAGCAGAACATCCTCACCAACAGCTCACGACCGCTGCAGGGACAGTCCGACTGGCTCTTCAATGGCCAGCTGGGCTATGACAACTTCGATGGCCTCACCGCCACCCTGCTCTACCACTACTTCGGCGAGCGCATCTACGAAGTGGGCATCCTGGGCGCTCCGGACCTGATCGAGGAGCCCCACGGCGAGCTGGATTTCGTCTTGAGCAAGGAGTTCCGCAACAACTGGAAGCTCAACATCAAGGCGCAGAATCTGCTCGACCAGCGCAAGGAAATCACCCAGGGCGGCCTGGTCGCCACGGGCTACAGCGAAGGCCGCGCCGCCAGCCTGAAACTGGAGTACAGTTTCTAGCAAACCCCAGACGCCGTGCGGCCTGCAGCCAATGCATGTCACACGGCTGTCACACAAAACCGCTTCAATATACGCATCAAATATGACAAGCCAATAGACGAAACGGTAGCATGACACCATGAGCGATCCGACCATCCTGATAGTCGACGACGAACCCGCCATCCGCGACATGATCGGCATCACCCTCGATCTGGCGGGTTTCAACAGTGTTTCCGCTGAAACTGCCCACGAAGCTCATGTGAGCATTGTGGACCGTCGCCCCGACCTGGTCCTGCTGGACTGGATGTTGCCTGGAGGCAGCGGCATCGAGCTGGCGCGCCGCCTGAAGCGCGACGAGCTGACCGCCAATCTGCCCATCATCATGCTGACGGCCAAGACCAGCGAGGACAACAAGGTGCAGGGGCTGGACGTGGGCGTGGACGACTACGTCACCAAGCCCTTTTCGCCACGCGAGCTGGTGGCCCGCATCAAGGCCGTGCTGCGTCGTACCACTGGCTCTCAGGTGGACAAGGCGATCCGCGTCTTCGATCTGCAGCTGGATCCGTCCAGTCACCGCGTCACCATCGAGGATCAGCCGGTGGACATCGGCCCGACCGAGTTCAAGCTGCTGCGCTTCTTCATGTCGCACCAGGAAAAGGTGTTCACACGCGATCACATCCAGGACCAGGTCTGGGGCGGGAACGTGTACCTGGAAGAGCGCACCATCGACGTCCACATCCGCCGTCTGCGCAAGGCGCTCAGCTCCGTGCCCAACACCAGCATCGACTACTCGCGACTCGTGCAGACGGTGCGTGGCGCCGGCTATCGTTTCTCCGTGAAGCCCGCCTGACGTTTCCTTGGCGCGGGGCATTCGCTATAGTGAGCCGCAGCTTCCAAGACCTCCGGGAAAACCGCCTTGCTCCGCGAATGGCAGATTGAAATCAAACGGCTCCTGCTCGTTCTGACGGGAGCCCTCCTTGTCGGAGCTCTCTTCGGCATCACCGCCGAGGCCATCGCCCTCGCCCTTGTGGGCTACCTGGCACACTCCTACCGTCAGCTTTACATCTTCCAGCGCTGGCTGCGCGAGATCGCGCTGGACGGCCGACTCGAACCGCCGGAAAGCTCCGGCGTCTGGGGCGAGATCTTCGATGGCATCTATCGTCTGCAGCGCCGTGAACGCGAAGCGGCGCTCTATTTGAAGAACATCCTCGACAAGGCCCAGGAGTCCTCGGCGGCGCTGGAGATGGCCGTGGTCATGATCAATGCCAAGGGCAATCTGGCCTGGTGGAACAAGGCCGCCGAAATGCTGCTGGGGTTTCGTCAAGCCCAGGATCAGCAGCAGAGCGTGACCAATCTGCTGCGCGAACCCCGCTTCATCGACTATTTCGAAAAGAACAACTACACCGAACCGCTGCGCATACCCTCGCCCACCAACAAGAAGCAGATGCTGGAATTCCAGATCACTCTGTTTGGCGAGGGCGAGCGACTGATGCTGGTGCGTGACGTGTCGCAGATGCACCGACTCGAATCCATGCGCACCGATTTCGTGGGCAATGTCTCCCACGAGTTGCGCACCCCCATCACCGTCATCAACGGTTATCTGGAAACGCTGCTGGATCACCAGGATGCCGTGGCACCGCGCTGGATCAAGCCCCTGGAGCAGATGCACCAGCAGGCACAGCGCATGGAGAACATCGTGCGGGATCTGCTGACTCTGACACGTCTCGAAACCAAGGCCTTGCCCCGAGTGCAGGACGAGATCCACCTGCCCTCACTGCTGAGGGAGGTCAAGAACGAGGCCGAACTGGCCTTTGCGGCGAAGCAGCACACCTTCCATCTGGAATGCGAGGGGGAATACAGGCTGCGTGGCAGCATGAACGAGCTCTACAGCGCAGTCTCGAACCTGGTGTTCAATGCCGCGAAGTACACGCCGGATCAGGGAGAGATTCACCTTCGGCTGAGCAGGACCAGTACTGGGCTGTCCATCGAGGTGCAGGACAATGGGGCGGGGATCGAGGAGCACCATCTGCCGAGGCTCACCGAGCGCTTCTATCGCGTCGATGAGAGCCGCTCCACGGACACGGGCGGCACGGGTCTGGGACTCGCCATCGTCAAGCACGTGCTGGCGCGCCATGGCGCCACGCTGCAGATCACGAGTACGGTAGGTGTTGGCAGTCGCTTCGCCTGCCATTTCCCGGCAGAGCGCCTGCTGGCAGAAGCGGCCCCAGGCCCCGCGCTGAGCGCTAGTGCCTGAAGGCCGGGATTGCTCAGAAATCCAGTTCCAGTCCGATGCCCACCTGATCGGAGCGCTGCGCACGACTGTCGGCCCGAGTGGCCGTCATGAAGGTGTACCAGCGGAAATCGTCATTCACCACATAGTCAACGCCAAGCGAAGTCTGCCGATTGCCGTCACGACGCTGCTCGGACGCGCCCGTCTGGGCCTTGTAGACCAGCTTGCCGCGGGTGAGCGCCGCGCTGACGAAGAGGCCGTCCTCCTTGCCACGCGTATTGGTGCCGTTTTCGGAGAGCTCGTAGAGCAGCCCGAGCTGCAGACCGCCTTCACGGTACTGGGTCACGAAGCGGAACACGTCGTTGTTCAGTACATCGTTGTCCACCGCGACGCCGACGTGAAAACGCTCCGTGTCATAGGCCAGGGAGCTTGATGTGCTCTTGGTGGCGCGATCGCGCAGGCTGTCCTGCCCGTCGATGATGGCACTGTAGCTGAATGTGAAGCCGGCGATGCTGGGGCTGACATAGTTCACGGTGTCGTTGGGACGATTGTCTCCCACCACGAGCGTGCGCACATCGCCCTGCATGTCGTTGAAGAGGTCAATGCGCAGCTGCAGCAGCTTCATGGGCGTGTCGTTGCGGCCTGCGAACAGCCTGCCCCAGGGAGTGTTCACGCCTACCCAGGAATTGCGCTGGGTGAAGATGCGATCGTTGAAATCCTGCTTGTTCGGGTTGATCTGATACTCCGCCTGGTAGACGAAGTCGATGCCATCGCTGAGCCCGATCTCGCCCTCGAGCCCGATGCGCGAGGCGTGGCTGACGACATCGGAGTTCGAACCGCGATTGTCCGGCATGTTCAGGACAGGGGCGAGGTTGATGCGGCCATAGAACGCGGGCAGCAGGGAGCTGTCCTGCGCCTGCACGCCGGTTGAAGGCAGCCAGAGAGCTGCCAGAAGAAGTGGAATGTTGCGTTTGCTTGTCATGGGTACTCTCCGGTACTGGGTGGCCACTGGCCTCAATTCAGGTACTGGAGACTATATTACCAATATGTGACATATGCGTGACAGTGTGACAGCCACGTGAATTTTTCGTGACAAATCACCTATGGCGTCAGTCCAGGCGCACCGTTTTCTCCAGACCGTCCAGCCCCAGATGACGGACATCGGTGCCCTTGACCAGGTAGATCACGTGTTCCGCGATGTTCTTCGCATGATCGCCCACGCGCTCCAGCGCCCGCAGCGCCCACACCACGTTGAGCACACGGGTGATGCTGCGCGGGTCTTCGATCATGTAGGTGATCATCTCGCGCATGGCGGAGCTGTATTCGAGATCCACACTGGCATCCTCGCGCGCCACCGTCAGTGCCGCATCGATGTCATAGCGAGCAAAGGCATCCAGTGCCATCGACACCATGCGGCGCACATGTTCGCCGATATGACGTATCTCGACATAGCCCTTGGAAGACTCACCCTGCTCCGTCAATTCGATGGCAAGGCGAGCGATCTTGGCCGACTCGTCACCGATGCGCTCCAGGTCGTTCACTGCCTTGATGATGGAGAGTACCAGCCGCAGGTCACTCGCCGCGGGCTGGCGTCGAGCCAGAATGCGCTTGCACTCCTCGTCGATCTGCATCTCCATGGCGTTGATGGCCGCATCGTCTTCGCGCACCAGGGCCCCCAGGCCGCTATCGGCCGTGATGATGGCCTCGATGGCGTCGCTGAGCTGCTTTTCGACCATGCCACCCATTTCCAGCAGATTGTTCTTCACCTCTTCGAGGTCGGCATTGAACTGCTGGGAGATGTGATGCGTGTGGATTTTGGCATCTTTGTTCATGATTGACGTCCTTGCGTCTGACTCAACCGTAGCGGCCGGTGATGTAATCTTCGGTCTGCTTTTCGGCGGGATTCGTGAAAATGGTATCGGTGCGGTCAAACTCGATCAGCTTGCCCATGTACATGAAGGCGGTGAAATCTGACACACGCGCCGCCTGCTGCATGTTGTGGGTCACGATGATGATCGTGTAGCGATCCTTCAGATCGTTGATCAGCTCTTCGATCTTCAAGGTGGAAATCGGGTCCAGTGCGGACGCGGGCTCATCGAGCAGCAGCACTTCCGGCTCCACGGCGATGGTGCGCGCGATGACGAGACGCTGCTGCTGACCACCGGAGAGTCCAAGTGCGCTCTCGTGCAGACGATCCTTCACCTCGTCCCAGAGCGCCGAGGCCTTCAGGGATTTCTCGACGCTTTCATCGAGAATGCGCTTCTTGTTGATGCCCTGTATGCGCAGGCCGTAGGCGACGTTCTCGTAGATGGACTTGGGAAACGGGTTCGGCTTCTGGAACACCATGCCGACACGTCGACGCAGATCGGCGACATCGACGGAGCGATGATAGATATCCTCGCCATCGAGCGCGATGCTGCCCTTGATCTGACAGCCGTCCACCAGGTCATTCATGCGGTTGAAGCAGCGCAGCAGCGTGGACTTGCCACAACCAGAGGGGCCGATGAAGGCCGTGACGCGCTGACTCGGAATGCTGAGATTGACCGAGCGCAGCGCCTGCGCCTGTCCGTAGAACAGATTCAGATCGGTGACGCGCAGGCAGCAGGGCAGCTCCTCCGCGCGCAGTCCACCTTCATGTCCGCCGATCTTGGACATGTCGATCTTCTTGAACTTCGACCGGCTGGCCGTCGCGTATTCGGTATTTGACTCGGTCATTGCGTCAATTCCATTGCAGTTGCAGTCAGTGTAACAGCGCTTCACATATCCAGGGCTTTGTATTTTTCACGCAGCCGATTGCGGATCGACACTGCGAGCTGGTTGAGCAGGGCGATCACCAGCACCAGCAGCAGCGCGGTGGCGAACACCAGCGGACGCGCCGCCTCCACGTTCGGACTCTGGAAGCCCACGTCATAGATGTGGAAGCCCAGATGCATGAATTTCTGATCCAGATGGAAGTAAGGGTAGTTGCCATCCACCGGCAGCGCCGGCGCCAGCTTCACCACGCCCACGAGCATCAAAGGCGCCACTTCTCCCGCAGCGCGTGCCACCGCCAGGATCAGGCCGGTCATCATCGCCGGACTCGCCATGGGCAGCACCACGCGCCACAGCGTCTCGAACTTGGTGGCGCCCAGCGCCAGGCTGCCCTCGCGCAGACTGCGCGGAATGCGGGCAAGGCCCTCTTCGGTGGAAACAATGACCACTGGCACCGTCAGCAGCGCAAGAGTCAGCGAGGCCCACAGCAGACCAGGGGTGCCGAAGGTGGGGGCCGGCAGTGCTTCCGGATAGAACACCTGATCGACTTCCGCGCCCACGAAATAGATGAAGAAGCCCAGACCGAACACGCCGTAGACGATGGAAGGCACGCCGGCCAGATTGTTCACGGCGATGCGGATGATGCGGGTCACCAGGCCCTGCCGCGCGTATTCGCGCAGATACACGGCAGCGATCACGCCAAACGGCGTGACAAATATGGACATCAGCAGCACCATCACCACGGTGCCGAAGATGGCAGGGAAAATGCCGCCCTCGGTGTTGGCTTCGCGCGGCTCGTCGGAGAGAAACTCCCACAGCTTGGAACCATAGGTCGACAACTTGTTGCCCAGATGCATGGCGTTGGGCTGATAGGCGCGCACGATCTCGGAGACAGCGATCTCGGTCTCCTGACCGTTCATTGCCAGCATCACCACGCTGTCGCGCTCACTGGCTTCATAGAGCGCGTTGAGACGCGTCTGCATGTCTTCGTACTGTGCGTCCCACTGCGCACGTTCCGCCGCGATTGCGGCCAGTGCTTCGGGAGTCGCCTCGCCACGCAGCTCCAGGGCTCGCTCCTGCAGCCGCAGACGTTCGATGGCGTAGTTGACCTCACCGATCTCATCCTTCTCGAGCGCAGCGATCTCGTCGTGCAGGGCCAGGGCGCGCGCGATGCGCGGTTGCAGCGCCTCCCACGCCGCGGTGTCCAGCTCGCTGGCGGGATCGCTCACGGCGACAGTCTGGCCGGCTTCGTGCACTTCCTTCACATAGCCGTAGAAGTTCCCCCATTCGCGCCGCTCGAAGGCGGTGAGATGCAGGGGATAGCGGATCTCGCTCAGGTAGTCGGTCAACAGCCAGGTGTAATCGCTGTCGTTGAGATCGCGGTTGCCGATCTTGACCAGTTCGCGCTCATGGTAGGGCTGATCCGCGGAGACGGGAATGCCGGAGGAGATGATGCGCTCGGCACTCACCACTTCACTGTTGACGCGCTCGCCGATGATCTCGCGCACCAGCGGCTCACCCTCGCTGACAGGCTGGGAATACTGCGCCAGCATGATGTCCTTGGGCCAGAAGTGGCCCAGGCCGTTGTAGGCGAGCAACAACAGCAGGCCCACCGTCATGATGATGCTGATGGCCACTGCGCCGGCATTGACCCAGATCCATGGCGTACCGCTGGCAAAGAATTTCTGGAAATTGTTCTTCATAGATTGCTGTACTTGCGTCGCAGACGCTGCCTCACGATTTCAGCCAGGGTGTTGACGACGAACGTGAACATGAACAGTACCAGCGCGGCCAGGAACAGGATGCGGTAATGCGTGCTGTCCACCTCGGACTCGGGCACTTCCACCGCGATATTGGCCGCCAGGGTGCGCATGCCCTCGAAGATGTTGATGTCCATGATGGGCGTGTTGCCGGTAGCCATCAGCACGATCATGGTCTCGCCCACCGCGCGGCCCATGCCGATCATCAGGGCCGAGAAGATGCCTGGGCTTGCCGTGGCGAGCACGACGCGACTGAGGGTCTGCCAGGGCGTCGCGCCCAGGGCCAGCGAGCCATAGGTCAACTGCTTGGGAACGGTGAAGATTGCGTCCTCGGCAATCGAGAAGATGGTCGGGATCACCGCAAAGCCCATGGCCAGGCCGACCACCATGGCATTGCGCTGATCGTAGGGAATGCCCAGGTCGTTGGTGATCCAGACCCGCATGTCGCCGCCGAAGAACATCTGTTCCATGGGCGAGGCCAGCAGGAAGGCCAGCAGCACGCTGAGCAGGATCACGGGAATCAGCAAGGCTGCTTCCCAGCCCTCGGGCACGCGGTAACGCACCTGTTCGGGCAGGCGCGTCCAGAGATAGGCCGCCAGCAGGATGCCCAGGGGGACCAGCAACAGCATGCTGAACACCCCAAGCAGATTGTTCTCGAGGAACGGCGCCAGCCAGAGACCGGCGAGGAAACCCAGCACCACGGTGGGCATGGCCCCCATCAATTCGATCAGCGGCTTGACGTTCTGGCGCATGCGTGGCGCCATGAAGTAGCCCGTGAAGATGGCACCGCACACCGCAAGCGGAGCGGCCAGGATCATGCCGTAGAAGGCGGCCTTGAGCGTGCCGAAGGCAAGAGGGGCCAGACTGTACTTGGGTTCGAAATCATTGTTGGCGGCCGAGGACTGCCAGATGTGCTCCGGTTCCTGGTAGTTCTCGTACCAGACTTCGGACCACAGGGCCTCCCACGAGACTTCCGGGTGATGGTTGAGCACGTCATACATGACGTAACTGCCATCGGCCTGCTCGATCAGAAGGCCGTCGCCGCGCGCAGCCATCGCGATGGCGCGAGGCGCGCCACTTGCGAGTTGTTCATAGGCCACTTCGCGATGCGCCGTGGAGTTGTAGATGCCGATATAGCCTTCGTCATTCGCCATGACGAAGTTCTTGCGGCGCTGCTCCGAAGTCAGCGCCACCACGCGACCACGTGCGTCGAAATCGCGCACCTTTTCCAGCAAGAAGCCATTGTCGCGACGCACCAGGAACCACTGTGCAATCGTGCCCTCGGAATCCCCCGCCAGCAGCGAGATGCCGCCAAGCAGGAAGGTCACCTCGGTGAGTTGACCTGGCGCCTCCACCAGCAGCAGCTCCTGAGTGACCGTCGGCGTGCCGTTGCTGAAGGCCGGCTGGATGTCGACGACGCTCACGCGTCCTGAAGCCCCGATGGCGAACAGCCAGCGCCGGTTCACGTCCAGGTGCAGTTGATCCACGCTCGGCACCAGCCCGTTCAAGGTAGCCAGTTCGGTTTCCCACTGGGCACCGCCGCCACCGAAGGACGACAGAAGACTGGTTTCACGCCGGGCACGCAGCAAGCTCACATCGCCACTCGCGCTGCTGCCAGCCAGCATCAGTTCATTGCGGCTGGAACGCACGCTGAGGTGAGTCACCGCTGCTGCACTGAACAACTCGAAGGGCTCTTCACCGAAGGGGTAGGAAATGGCCGGGCTCACCACGCGGGCGTTGTCCGGACCGAAGCTTTCGTCATAGCCATACTGGGCCAGAAGCACCTGCCCGCCGGAAAGCCCGAGTGCGAAGATGCCACTGACATCGGTGTCCAGCGCGAAACTGCTGATCGCTTGACCCTCTGGCAAGGGCAGTGCGATGCGCCCCACTTCCGCGCCATTGTCCGTGTCGAAATAGACCATCTGGCCGTCGCTGCCCAGCCGCATGCCCACTTCCAGACGCTCCTCCAGCGCAAGATGCAGCACCTCGCTTGTCTCCTGCGTCCGCAGTTCGAAGCGGCTGTGCTCGGCGATGTAGGCCCCGCGGAAAAGGGGCATCACCTCGTAGATCAGGTACAGGAAAATCGTGAGGATGGCGGCGATGACGCCCAGACCGCCGATGGCGATCAGCACGGCGGCAAGCTTGTCCTTGAAGTGTCGAAAACGGCGGCGTGAAACGACCGCGGCAGAAGCTGCAAATGCTGCTCCTGCCGCGGAGGGTGTGGCCTGTACAGGCGAGGATAGGGGCTCTTGATTCATGGTTCGCGAGTCTATTGTTCAAATATGACAGTTTGATGACAGCGCACAAACGCGCCAAAACGGCGCCGCAGACTGCAGCGCCGTTCACTCGCGATCACATGCCAAGCGCTTCGTACGTGGCCTGCACCACGTTGGCGGGCAGCGGGATGTAGCCGTCCTTGAGCACCACTTCCTGGCCTGCCTTGGACAGCACCAGCTTGACGAACTCCTGCTCCAGCGGCGCCAGCGGCTTGTTCGGTTCCTTGTTCACGTAGACCAGCAGGAAGCGGGCAAGCGGGTAGTCGCCTGCCAGTGCGTTCTCCGGCGTGGCGGCAAAGAACTCGCCACCGGCCTCACGCGCCAGCGGCAGGGACTTCACGCTGGACGTGGTGTACCCGAGACCGGAGTAGCCGATGCCGTTGATGGAGGTGCTGACGGACTGCACCACGGATGCGGAGCCCGGCTGCTCGTTCACGGAATTCTTGAAGTCTCCGGTGCACAGTGCGGTTTCCTTGAAGTAGCCATAGGTGCCGGAAACGGAGTTGCGACCAAACAGCTGCAGGTCGCGCCGCTCCCATGCACCGGTCAGTCCGAGCTGGCCCCAGTTCTCGACGACCTGGTCGTGACCACAGCGCAGCGTGGAGGAGAAGATCGCATCGACTTGCGCCATCGTGAGACCTTCGATGGGGTTGTCCTTGTGCACGAAAACGGCCAGCGCGTCGATGGCGACCGGGATGGCGGTGGGCTTGTAGCCGTACTTGTTCTCGAAGGCCTCAATCTCGTTGTCCTTCATCTCGCGACTCATCGGCCCCATGTTGGCAGTCCCTTCGGTGAGTGCGGGCGGCGCAGTGGAGGAGCCGGCTGCCTGGATCTGGATGTTGACGTTCGGGTAGAAGCGCTTGAACTCCTCGGCCCACAAGGTCATCAGGTTGGCCAGGGTGTCAGAGCCCACGCTGGAGAAATTGCCGGACACGCCGCTGGCGCGCTCGTAGTCAGGCAGGCCGGGGTCGACCTCCGCTGCGATTGTCAGGGTGCTGCACAGGGCGCCAAGCAGCAGGGCCAGTGGCTTCATCGTGTGTCTGAGTATCATCGTGTGTCTCCGGGGTGAGGACATCCAGTGGTCGTTGTGATGCCGCCACTATAGGCGGCCTCTATGACAGAAATATGACAAGACTGACACTTTGCCCGCACGAGCTCCGTCATCGATCTGTCACTTTCTTCCCCGGAGCCCTCATGTAGAATGCCGGCAAACCCCTGCTGGAATAATGAGCAAGCGCATGAGCACGAATGTCAGTGTGATTCACCCAACCGACAAGCGTCCAGTCTCCGACGACACTGTTCCGCCCCTGCCGGATCAAGAAGACGGCAGCGCCGTGCCCGACACCATTGTTCCAGCCGAGCCCACGCTTGCCCGCGCCGAGGAAGCCCCTCCTGTCGATCTGGACAACAGCGCGCTCTACCTCAATCGCGAGCTCAGTTACCTGCAGTTCAACCTGCGCGTGCTGGATCAGGCACGCAATCCGCGCCACCCGCTGCTGGAGCGGCTGATGTTCCTGCTGATCTTCAGTTCCAATCTCGACGAGTTCTACGAGATCCGCATTTCAGGACTGAAAAAGCAGCTGGAGTTCGGCCGCCAGCGGCCCGGCCCTGATGGCAAGTATCCGGACGAGGTGCTGCGCGAGATCAATAGCCAGGTACGCGTGGCGCTGACGGAGCAGTACCGCATTCTCAATGAGGAACTGTTCCCGTCGCTGGCGCAGCAGAACATCCGTTTTCTTTACCGCAATGAATGGAACACCGCACTGACGGTGTGGGCGCGTGACTATTTCCGCGACGAGGTGCTGCCCGTCATCAGCCCGTTGGGACTGGACCCGGCGCACCCGTTCCCGCGGCTGGTGAACAAGAGCCTCAATTTCATCCTGTCCCTGGAAGGCAAGGATGCATTCGGACGCGACAGCGGGCTGGCAATCGTGCCGGCACCGCGCTCCCTGCCCCGCCTGATCAAGGTGCCGCGCGAGATCGTGCCCGAGGGCGACAATTTCATCTTCCTGTCCTCCATCATCCACGCGCATGTGGAGGAATTCTTCCCAGGAATGCGGGTCAAGGAATGTCATCAGTTCCGCGTGACGCGCAATTCCGACCTCGAGATGTCGAATGTGGAAGTGGAGGACGTGGCCAGTGCCCTGCAGGGCGAACTGCACTCGCGGCGCTTCGGCACGGCCGCCAAGCTGGAAGTCGGCGCCGCGTGCCCGCAGGAGCTGACCGATTTCCTGCTGCAGCGCTTCAATCTGACGGAAGACGCTCTGTTCCGTCTGGACGGCCCGGTGAACCTGCAGCGCCTGATGACCCTGACCAGCATGGTCAACCGCCCGGACCTGTGTTACCCGCCCTTCACGCCCGGCACACCGCCAGCACTGGAGGAAGGCGCCTCCATGTTCAATGCGGTGACGAAGGAAGATGTCCTGCTGCTGCATCCCTTCCAGTCCTTCCTGCCCATCATCGACTGGGTACGACAGGCCGCCAAGGACCCAGCCGTGCTTTCCATCAAGCAGACGCTCTACCGCACCAACGAATCCTCAGAGCTCGTGGAGGCCCTCTCCGAGGCGGCGCGCAATGGCAAGGAAGTGACCGTTGTCATCGAGCTGCGAGCTCGCTTCGACGAGCAGGAAAACCTGCAGTTCGCCAGCAAGCTCCAGGAAGCGGGCGCCGTGGTGGTTTACGGGGTGATGGGCTACAAGACCCACGCCAAGATGCTGCTGATCGTGAGGCGTGAAGGAGGCAAGCTGAAGCGCTATGCCCACCTCGGCACCGGCAACTACCACCGCAAGACCTCGCTGGTCTATACCGATTACGGCCTGATGACCTGTGACGAGACCCTGTGCGCCGATGTGCACAAGGTGTTCCAGCAGATCACGGGCATGGGCAAGCGCATCGTGCCGGATCTGGTCATCCACGCTCCGTTCCGCCTCAAGAAGTCGCTGATCCGGCTGATTCAGCAGGAAAAGAGTGCTGCCCTGGAAGGACGCCCGGCGCGCATCATCGCCAAGATGAATGCCCTGACCGATCCGGACGTGATTCGCGAGCTGTACAGCGCCTCGCGCAACGGGGTGAAGATCGACCTCATCGTGCGCGGCATCTGCTGTCTCAAGCCGGGCATTCCCGGCATCTCCGAGAACATCCGTGTGGTGTCCATCATTGGCCGGTTCCTGGAGCACTCCCGGGTGTTCTACTTCGCGAACAACCTGCACCCGCTGTATTGCTCCAGCGCCGACTGGATGGAACGCAATCTGATGCATCGCATCGAAGTCGCGTTTCCCATCCTGCGCAAGAAATGGGTCACCCGAATTCTGGAAGAGCTGGAGATGTATCTGAACGATCGCTGCCAGAGCTGGGAATTGCAGCCCGACGGCAGCTATCTGCGCTTGTCCCCGGACGAGTGTGACAAGCGCGAGCCGGTGCAGACGCTGCTGTTGCAGCAACTCGCCACGGTGCGTTACAGCGCAGTCTGAGTCACCTGGGGCATCGTCTGCGGATCCAGCCGCGAGGTGTCCGGGCCGTTCTGCATCATGAAATGCAGCATGCCCTCCCGCAGCGCTGTTGGACTGAATTGAATCGATTCAATCTCGAACGCCTCCATCATCCCTATCAACACCGCCCAGCCCGGCAGGAGAAGATCCTTGCGCCGGTCCTTCAGACCAGGCAGCAGAGCCACTGGATCGGCCGCGCAGTCCAGGATATCGGCGCGCAGTGCCTGCAGTGACTGGCGGCTGATCTGGCCCGCAGGCAGGCCACGCAGCTGCAGGATGGCCGCCAGCATCTTGGCGGTGCCGGACGAAGCAAAGGCCCCGGTCCAGGGGTGTTGCAGGCATTCCGAGCGGATGCCGGCGAACACGCTGCGTGCTTCGTCCACTGCGTGATCCAGTGTCTGACTCTGCAAAGAGGGCTTGTCAGCCAGAGGGGTGAAGAAGCGATCACGCCAGCTGACACAACCGATCGGCAGGCTGCGGGTGACCAGCCGCGTGCCCTGGTGACCGATGATCACCTCGGTGCTGCCGCCGCCGATGTCGGCCACCAGACGCACTTCGTCTGTCGGGGGAAGTCCCGACATCACGCCCAGGTAGACCAGCACCGCTTCCTGCAGCCCGGAAATGACAGACACCTCCAGCCCCAGTTCCCGTGCGGCCGCCAGGAACTGCGGCGCATTGCGCGCCAGACGCAGGGCATTGGTGCCCAGCGCCCAGTACTGACTGATGGGATAGCGGGACATGACAGCGACGAACTCGCGCAGCGAGTCGATGCCGCGACTGAAGGCCGCAGGCGAGATCTGCCCGCTCAAGGTGACCCCCTCCCCCAGCTGCACGATGTGACTGAAGCGCTCGACGATCTCGCTCCTGCCATCCTGCCAGCGGGCGATCAGCAAATGGAAACTGTTGGAGCCCAGGTCGATGCAGGCATACATGACAGAGAAAAATTCCTGTGCGGGGAGCGAAGGCAAAGCGCCACGTTACCTGCACTCCATGGCAGTAATGTGACAGTGGCGCGGGCCAGGCTCAGATCATGGACTGCTGGTAATTCTCGATACCGATCCTGTCGATCAGATTGAGCTGGGTCTCCAGCCAGTCCACATGCTCTTCCTCGCTGCGCAGGATGGCTGCCAGCAAGTCACGGCTGACGTAATCCTGCACGGATTCCGCATAGGCAATGCCTTCCTTGAGCGTCGGCAGGGCCTGCATCTCCAGTTGCAGATCGCATTCCAGCATTTCACGGGTGTGTTCGCCGATCAGCAGCTTGCCGAGGTTCTGGAGATTGGGCAGCCCCTCGAGAAACAGGATGCGGCCGATCAACTCATCGGCGTGTTTCATCTCGTCGATGGATTCTTCATATTCCTTGCTGGCCAGCTTGCCCAGCCCCCACTCCCGAAACATGCGGGAATGCAGGAAATACTGATTGATGGCAATCAATTCATTGCCCAGGGCCTTGTTGAGGTGCTTGATGACGGTGGCGTCGGCTTTCATGGGAATGTCCTCTGGCGTGAAATTCAGCACACAGAGTCGTCGCTGAGCGCCGGCGTGTCAAGGGCGGGAAATTGTAAGATACTGATATTAATGAGAAACAGACGCATTCACGCGGCATGGGCCTGACGAGGAACGCTCAAGCGACGGCTGCGTTGACGAAATTCGCGTTGCCCTTGAATTCGCTGACGATGCTCAAGGCGTGGCGGCCACACTTGCCGCATTCGGAAGCCACGCCCAGCTTTTCGCGGATATCTGCCATGCGACGGGACCCCTCGCTGCAGAATTCGCGAATCTGGCTGTCAGTGATTTGTCGGCAGATGCAAACGTACATGATGGCTCCTCGAATGGCCAAAATCTTAAAGCTTAATGAGAATGATTGTCAAACAGTTTCACAACCGCTAGTGCGACAGACTGAATCTGACTTCGTGCTACCATGCCGCCAGTTTCAGCGCACGTGTGCATACCCGGAATGAGTCAGTCTCCCCTATCTCAGCTCTCTCCAGTCTTCTCCCGCAATCCGGGCAGACTGCTCCTGATCGGCTTTGCACTGGTACTCGGACTCAAGCTGCTGCTGGCCTGGAGTCTGGATCTCTACAGCGACGAGATCTTCTACTGGCAGGCGTCTACAAGGCCTGCGCTGGCCTACAGCGACTTGCCCTTCATGTCCGCCCTGCTGGCGGGACTGGGCACGGAACTGCTGGGAAACACCGCCCTCGGCGTGCGCACCCTGTTTCTGCTGCTGGGCAGCAGCATTCCCTTGCTTGTCTACTGGCTGGCCAGACCACTGCTTCCCAGACAGCAGGCCCTGGAGGCGGCGGCACTGGCCCTGTGTCTGCCCTTGTGTGCGTTTCTCGGCCTGCTGGCCGTTCCTGATGTACCGCTGCTGTTCTTCGGGCTGCTGCTGACGGGGTGCCTCGAACGCGCCACACGACTCGACACCTTGCCGTGGTGGCTTGCCACCGGAGTGGCCGCAGCACTGGGCGTCAGCACGCACTACCGCTTCGCCCCCCTGCTGCTGGCAGCCCTGCTCTTCATGCTGGTGTTCAGACAGATGCACAGGTACTGGAAACAACCGGGCCTGTGGCTTGCGGCAATGATCCTGGCGCTGGGGCTGTATCCGATTCTCGCCTTCAATCTGGGCAATCAGCTCAGCGGTGTCGACTACCATTTGCTGGAGCGCCATCCCTGGGAATTTCAGGCCGAGGGTCTGCTGCACATCGTCAAGCAGGCCGGACTGGTCACCCCTCTGCTCTATCTGGCGCTCGTCGCCACGCTGCTGCGTCTGTTGCGGGCTGCGCGCGCGGGCGATAACCGTCGCGGCCTTTTCGGCATCCTTGCACTGGTGAATCTGAGCCTTTACCTGGTGCTCGCCCCCTGGTCCGACAACACGCGCACGTCCATCCACTGGCCCTTGTCAGGCTATCTGCCGCTGCTGGTATTTCTGCCGGAAACCTTGCGCGAGCTGCACACCTCGCTGGCTGCGCGCTACGGGGCGCGACTCGCCGGTCGCCTCCTCACGACCACGCTGGGAATGGGATTTGCCGGAACACTGGTGGCTCTGCTGGGAATGGGAACCCAGAGCATGCAGGATCAGCTGCGCCCCTTGGTTGGCGAGGGAATCCTGTCCAACAAGATGGCGGGCTGGCGACCGTTTGCAGCGTACACCCAGCAATTGCTGCAGGCGGAACATTTCGGTCCTGATGATCTGCTGGTGACCGACAATTACTACACAGGTGCCCAATTGGCGCTTGCGCTCGATGACTCGCGCCGAATCTTCAACATCGACATGGACAAGTCCATTCGCGATGGCCGTGCGGTGCAGTACGAGATCTGGCGCTCCAACGTGACCGGCTTGAGGGAAAACGCCGGGCGCTCCGCCCTGTTCATCACTGAAGACAGCACCCTGACGGTTCCCGACAAGCTCGCAGTCCTCGAACGTGCCTGCAGCGAGTTCCAGCACCTCGAGTTCCTGAGCCAGCTGTCACTGTTCGGCGGCGAAAAGGTCTTCAGCTACTACCGGGCAGACAATATCGGCGCCAGTCCCACGGGCGCATGCCCGCTGCCTTCGCTGGGCTGGGTCGATGCGCCAGAGGAAGACGCCCGCCTGGCTGGCAGCTTCACCGTATCGGGCTGGGTTTTCAATGAGGGGCTGGGAGTGGACAAGGTGGAGGTGGAACTGGATGGCGTGTCAGTGGGAATCGCGCAATACGGACTGCCGCGACCGGATGTCGTTGCGGCAATGTCCGCACAGAACGACCCCAATGCTCCTCTGCTCGGCTATACCCTGGCCTTGGACACGGCGACACTGCCCCAAGGCCGCGTGCGTCTGCGTATCAAGACCACTGGCAAGTCTGGAGAGATTCAATACTTTGGTGACAGAACGATATTGCTGGAGTGAAGTCGGCAGAAAGACTCAGTACGGATTGAGAACTTCGACCGCGATGCGCCATTCACCCTCAGGCGTGAAGCGCCAGTAACGCAGGTAATTCGTGTTGAATTCCGAGCCCTGGGCACTCATGGTGCCGAAGGTATAGCCAACGTCACCGGACTCCGACAGGAAGTAGCCCCCCGGCTCATGCTGGATTGCTGACATCTCCAGGCTCTCGTCCAGGTAAGCCCCATAGACTTGCGCACCGGCCTCATTGCCTATTCCGGGCGCCATGCCGGGCACGTAAACGCGCTGGTTTTCGAGGCCGTAGCGCAACATGGCGCGCATTCCGCCGCGAAAGTTGATGGAGCTGATGAAGCGTTCGTCGGCTTCGACAAGGGAGTCGAGGCTGTTGTGATCGACATCGGCCGTCACGGCTTCATCAAGCGAGCGCATGGTTTCACTGATATCGGGATTGACGTCCAGACTCAAGACGCCGGGAACACGCACCGTCATGTCGGCCGCCATGCGCCATTGCCCGTCAAATTTGCGCCAGATCGTGACGAAGTGGCCGTAGGTGCGGCGGGCATCGCTGCCACTGCCGTTGGTGAAACGGTAAGGCCCGCTCGTCAGGCCCAGGTCGCCGGCACGCGAGAAGTCGATGTAGTTGGCCTTGGATTCGAGGGTGGTTTCGCCACGCTGTGCGGGGCCGACCTGCTCGTAGAGATTGCGCGCGTCGACGGGGCCACGGCGAAAAATGACGGCCCCCTCACTGAATGAATTGAGAAATGCCTGATTGAAGCCCAGGGTACGTGAGCTTTCAGCCAGCCTGACATCAGCTTCCCGCAGACTTTCCCAAATCTGCGTGCGATCGTCTGCCTGCGCAGACAAAGTGTCCGGGAAAAGCAATGGGAAGAGAGCCAGCAGCGCAATTTGTGACGATTTCATGGATGCACCATTTTCTTATCGTTCTGTGACTGCTTTTGTCGTGCCGCCAGTATCGCGCATTCCGCAGCCAAGGTATAGCGTGTTGTGCCGAGGGTGACTTTTCGCAGTTTCCGGAAGTAACATCACCGGACATTGCCGTCAGGATGTCGGGATTCCTTCAGGCTCCCTGTATCGAACAGTACGAATGAACATGAGCAGCGGTTCTTGATGTATCAGGATTTTTACGGTCTTTCCAGCCAGCCATTTTCCACCACTCCGGATACGCGATTCTTTCTGGAACTCAACAATGCCAGAGTGCTGTTCAAGGAATTGCTGGCAACACTGAATGGCCCCGACGGCTTCATGCTGGTGCGCGGAAAGCCGGGCATGGGCAAGACGATTCTATGCCGCAAGTTGTTGAATGCCCTGTACTGTCATCGTACGCGTTACCGGGTTGTCCACCTCGCGCATCCTCGACTCAGCGAAAGGAACTTTCTCAGCGCAATCGCGCTAGAACTCGGACTGGACGAATCCACGCTGACTTCACTGGAAGGCGCGGTCGTGGCGGAGTTGCAGAGAAGTGCAGACCAAGGCTTGATCAATACCCTGATCATCGATGAAGCGCAGACTATGCCTGACGAAACGATTGTCGGCCTGCGCCGACTCGCAGACCAGCGAACCGCGTCGGGCAACCTGCTGCGCGTGGTGCTCTTTGCCCAGCCGACACAACAGAAGAATCTGCGCCAGTCGCGCTCCAGGTTGCTGGCTGATCGCATCACGATGGAACGCAGCCTGGGACCTTTGCGCGAAGCAGACACATCAGCCTACATCAATCTGCGCCTGACTCGCGCTGGATATCAAGGCCCCGGCTTGTTCACTCCGCGTGCGATCCAGATGATCGCCGGGGCCAGCCGAGGAATTCCGCGCCTGATCAACCTGCTTGCACACAAAGCCCTGTTGCATGCGGCACAGGAAAAAGCGACCAAAGTGACCAAGGATCACGTGCGACAGGCGATTGCACGAACGGAGGCAGCCGAGAAAGATGAGCACCTTGCGGCCAGGGACTGGATCGAGAGAATCGCTGGTCGCTGACACTTCCACTCAAGGAGGAACCGGCGATTGTCAGCATGCCTGTGTCGGCTATAATCGGCGCCAGTTTCACAGGCCAAACGGACCCGCCACATGCAGAACAGAATCTGGATCAAGCTCTATGAAGAAGCCACGCTCCTGGTGGAAACGGAGCCCCTGCTGGCAAGTTACGTCTACGCCTGCATCCTCAATCACAACAGCCTCGGATCCTCACTCAGTTATCTGCTGGCCAACAAATTGGCGGATGCAGTCATGCCGGCCATCGCAGTGCGTGAACTTTTCGATGCGGCCTATGCACAGTCGCCCGAGATGATCGTCAACGCGGTTCACGACATGCAGGCTGTCTATGATCGCGATGCCGCCACCAATTCCTATCTGCCAATCCTGCTTTTTCTCAAAGGCTACCAGTCGATTCAAGTACATCGCCTGGCGCATTTCCTTTGGCAGAACAAACGCAGAGAACTGGCGCTTTTCATGCAAAGCCGCAATTCCGAGGTGTTTGGTGTCGACATTCATCCGGCCTGCGTAATGGGCAAGGGCATCATGTTCGACCATGCGACAGGCATCGTGATCGGTGAGACTACCGTCATCGAAGACGATGTCTCCATCATGCAGTCGGTGACGCTGGGAGGCACCGGCAATGAAACCGGTGACCGTCATCCCAAGATCCGCTCGGGCGTCCTTATCTCCACTGGCGCCAAGGTGCTTGGCAACATCGAGGTGGGAACCGGCGCCAAGGTCGGCGCCGGCAGTGTGGTTCTGGAAGATGTTCCCCCGCATACAACAGTAGTGGGTGTCCCTGCACGCAAGGTTGGCAAGCCCTGCTCAGACCTTCCGTCGCGCACCATGGACCAGAATGTGCTCAAGGATGAATCCAGCTTGAACGCCTAAGCTGCCCTGTAACACTGGGGTCATATGGCCTGCCGATACTGGAGCCCCTCAAGCCCAAGGCAGGCCGGCATGAACGACAATATTGTTCACCTTAAAGCACCAGCACGAGAGACATCAGGCGCTGGTACCGACGAGTTGCGGTCGCACTTTTTCGACATACTGCGCCACAGGCGACTCAGCACTCTCTATCAACCCATAGTCGACTTCCAGCGACAGAACATATTTGGCTACGAATCACTGATTCGCGGCCCCTCCGACAGCCCGCTGCACAGTCCGGTCATGCTGTTCGACCTGGCACGTCGAGAGGAGCATCTCACAGAGCTCGATCTCCTGTGCCGCAAGGCAGGGATACAAGGATTTCAGGAGCGCCGCCTTTCCGGCAAGCTGTTCCTGAATGCAACGCCAAACGGATTGATGGAACCACAGCATCGATCCGGTCTCACACTGGAGTTCCTGCAGAGCCTGGGCTTGAATCCAGAAGATGTAGTCATCGAGATCACGGAGCAGTATCCGCTGACCGATTTCACCTGCATGGACCATGCACTGTCTCATTACCGCGCAATGGGCTTCGAGATCGCGATTGACGACCTGGGCGCAGGCTACTCCGGGTTGCGCCGCTGGTCAGAACTGCGCCCTGAATACGTGAAGATCGATCGCCACTTCATTCAAGGCATTCACGAAGATTCGATCAAGCAGTCTTTTGTTCGCTCGATCGTCGACATCGCTGCGGGGCTGAACTGTCGTGTCATTGCGGAAGGAATCGAATGCCAGGAGGAAAGTTCGACCCTGGTGGACATGGGGGTTGCCTTCGGGCAAGGGTATTATTTCTCGAAACCCCAGTCGTCACCGCCTTATCTGCTGTCGAAGGCGCTCTTCAGAAGCCCTTCCAGAACTCGCAGCACGGGACTGCTGTGGCAAAGTCGCGAGAACATCGCTGACTTGCTGCACAAGGTTCCCTGTCTAAGGGAATACAACACGCTGGAGGAGTCCTACCAATTGTTTGCTGCAGATGATCAGCTCACGGCCGTGGCTGTCGTCGATGATCAGCACAAGCCGGTAGGGCTGGTTCGACGAAGCAGTCTGTACTCGACATTCTCATCACAGTATGGTCGCGCGTTGCATGGCGCAAAAGCAGTGAAAAGCTCGATGGACCGATCATTTGTTCAGGTCGACAAGTTCAGCAAGATCGAGGAAGTCAGCAGCCTGGTCACGGACAGCATGAGAACGCAGCTCGAGGCTGATTTCGTCATTGTCGAAGATGATTGTTATGCTGGACTAGGCAAGGTGCTGGGACTCCTCAAGAAAATAACTGACCTGCAGATTCGCAATGCGCGATACGCGAACCCTCTGACCCTTCTCCCCGGCAACGTCCCCATTTTTGAATACCTGGATCAGCTGATAGACGCACAATCCGCTTTCACTGTGGCCTACTGCGATATC